>ERZ1292625.274-Hain-H41-01um-R1-274-length-87391-cov-23_pt1 | contig 87391 bp, 68 predicted proteins | sample MGYA00564400_ERZ1292625 | MGnify/ENA primary metagenome ERZ1292625 (study PRJEB36523, sample SAMEA6512639) | groundwater metagenome | collected 2019-01-08 | study: AquaDiva: Metagenomics assemblies of 32 groundwater samples | reverse complement strand
GCTCTGCCACCAAATACGCCCTCGCCGTGATTTATATCGACTTCGAGGACGGCACAGACATCTACTGGGCGAGGAATCAGGTCGTCGAACGCCTCAACCAGGTGCGCGCGAGCCTGCCTGCGAACGCCGACGTGGGGCTCGCGCCGATTACCACGCCCTTGAGCGAGCTCTACATGTACCGGCTCGAGGGCGGCGGGCTCACGAACGCCGAGCTGCGCTCGCTGCAGGACTGGGTGATCCGACCGCGCCTGCGCACCGTCGCCGGTGTGGCCGATGTGAACTCGCTCGGCGGAGAGGTGCGTGCTTTTGAAGTGGCTCCGGATACGGCGAAGCTCGCCGCTCACGGAATTACGGTGGACGAACTCGCGAAGGCGTTGGCCGAGAGCAACCGCAACGCCGGAGGCGACCGCATCAACCGGGGCAGTGAGATCCTGCTCGTGCGCACCCTCGGCGCCCTGCAAAGCATGGACGACGTCCGCAACATCACCGTGGCCACGCGCCACGGCTCGCCGGTGCGAGTCGCCGACGTGGCCGACGTGCGGCTCGGCGCGCTCACGCGCTACGGCGGAGTGACACACAGCGCGAAAGGCGAGGCTGTCACGGGGCTGGTGCTGCTGCGCAAGGGCGAGAACGGGCGCGCCACGGTCGAGGGCGTAAAACACGAGATGGCGGCGCTCAAGGCCTCGCTGCCGCAGGGTGTGACGATTACACCGTTCTACGACCGCACCGAACTGATCGACGCCGCAGTCGGCACCGTCGCGACCGCGCTCGCCGAGGCTGTTGTGCTGGTGCTGCTGGTGCTGATCGTGCTGCTCGGCAACCTGCGCGCGGCGCTCACCGTGGCGCTCATCCTGCCGCTGTCGGTGCTCGCGACCTTCTTCCTCATGCGCGTCTTCGGCATCACCGCCAATCTCATGTCGCTCGGCGGGCTGGCAATCGCCGTCGGCATCCTGGTGGACGCCGCCGTGGTGGTGGTCGAGAACGTGCACACGCATCTGGCGCGTGCCCCCAAGGGCGTGGACCGCCTGCACCTCGTCTACCGCGCGAGCCTCGAGGTCGCGGCGCCGGTGATCGCCGGCGTCCTGATCATCGTGATCGTGCTGCTGCCGCTGTTTTCGCTCACCGGGCTCGAAGGCAAGCTGTTCACGCCCCTCGCCGTGACCATCGCCTTTGCGCTCATCGCCTCGCTGGCGCTGTCGCTCACCGTTATCCCGGTGCTCGCAAGCTTCCTGATGCGCGCCGCCGCAGGACATGGGGCATCCGAAGGTCGGGTGGCGGATTGGTTGCACCGCGTCTACCGGCCGGTGGTCGCCTGGGCGCTTGCGCACCGTGCGATCGCGGTCACGGCCGCGCTCATCATGCTCGGCCTGGCGGTGGCGCTGTTCCCATTCCTCGGTAAGGAGTTCATGCCGGTGATGGACGAGGGCACCACGGTGGTGATCATCGAGAAGGACCCGAACATCTCGCTCGAGGCCTCGCTCGCCGTGGACGCCACCTACCATCGCGCCATGATGGAGCTGCCGGAGGTCACGGGCGTCATGTCCCGCACCGGGGCGGACGAGCTGCGGCTCGACCCGATGGGGCTCTACCAGACCGACAACTTCCTGCTCACCAAACCGCGCGCGGAGTGGACCCGCAGTTTGAGCGGGTTCCAGGAGGAACTGCGCAAGAAGCTCGAAGCCTTCGAGGGCATTGAGCTCGCCTTCACCCAGCCGATCGACATGCGCGTGTCGGAGATGCTGACCGGTGTCCGCGCCACACTCGCGGTCAAGCTCTTTGGTGAGGACCTCAAAGTGCTCGACGACAAGGCGCAGCAGATCGAAAAGCTGCTGGGCGGAGTCCATGGGGCGATCGACATCGTGCGCCCGCCGGTGCTCGGGCAGAAGTACCTGGAAATCCGCCTGCTTCCCAAGGCGCTCGGCCGCTATGGCATCCGCGTCGAGGACGTGAACCGGCTGATCGAGGCCGCGGTCGGCGGCGAGGTCGTGAGCGAGATCGTCGAGGGCAACCGGCGCACGCCGGTGCTGCTGCGCCTGCCGGAGTCGGTGCGCGCCTCACCAACGGCGCTCGCGGGCCTCATGGTCGAGACCCCGGGCAAGGCGCTGGTGCCGCTGGCGCTGCTCGCCGACATCCGCGGGACCGAAGGGCCGGTGCAGGTGGTGCGCGAGCACGCCAGGCGCGTGGTCGCGGTGCAGGTCAATGTCGAGGGCCGCGACGTGGTCGGGTTCGTGGACGAGGCGCGCGCGGCAATCGAGCGCGAGGTGAAGCTGCCGCCGGGTTACACCGTTACCTATGGCGGTCAGTTCGAGAACCAGCAGCGCGCCGCCGCGCGCCTGGGGCTGGTGGTGCCGGTGTCGGTGGCGCTCATCTTTCTCATGCTGTTCTTGACCTTTCGCTCGCTGCGCCAGGCCGGGCTCGTCATCCTCAATATCCCGTTCGCCCTGATCGGCGGCGTGGTGAGCCTGTTCGTTTCCGGGCTGTATCTGTCGGTGCCGGCCTCGGTCGGCTTCATAACGCTGTTCGGCGTCGCGGTGCTGAACGGCGTCGTGATGGTGAGTTACTTCAACCAGTTGCGCGCCGCCGGGCGCACGGTGCTTGAGGCCGTGCAGGAAGGCGCCGAACGCCGGCTGCGGCCGGTGCTCATGACGGCCTTGATTGCGAGTTTGGGGCTCGTGCCGATGCTCGCCGCGAGCGGTCCCGGCGCGGAGGTGCAGCGTCCGCTCGCCGTGGTCGTGATCGGCGGGCTCTTTACCTCGACGCTGCTGACCCTCGTCTTGTTGCCCACGCTCTACGCCTGGATCGAGGCGCGCGCGGAAAACCGCATCGTCCGAACCAAAGGAGATAAAACATGAAGAAGCTCACCATCATAGTGCATGCCGACATTAAACAATCGCTCGCCGACGTGTTGCGCGCCATGCCCGAGGTCGCCGGCTTCACGTTCACCGCGGTCGAGGGCCATGGGCCGCAGGACGAAAGCGATATCATGTTCTCGGCGCGCGACCGCGTCGTCGGCTACACGCCTCACGTGCGTGTAGACATGGTCCTGAACGACGCTGACATAGATAAAGTGCTTGAGGCGATGCGCGGGAACAACTGCGGTGTAACAGGACGAGGCATCTACTGGGTCACGCCTGTCGACAGGATTGACAAGCTGTAACAACGGTCGAGGATGCCCTCCGTAGCGGATCAACAGGGCAATATCATACACTCGGCCCTTGCGATCGTGGTCCAGGTGAGACCGCTGAAAACGATATTGCTCAATTATGATCGTACATATATCCGAGGGAGGTAATAAAAATGAACAAGATAATATCTGTTTTATTCATGCTGGTATTAGCAGGCATGCTGGTGGGCTGCGGGGCAACAGCGCGCGATATCGGCCGCGTGTCACAAAGTCGGCATTCGGATGTCTTCAGTGAAATCAGCGGCAGCGGCAAGGTCCCGCCGGGATTCGTTGATCTTATAGTACGGGCGAACATCAAGACCCATGCCGAAGGGTATTACGCGTTTGAATCCAAGGGCTCTCTTCACGGTAAGTCCGGGTATCCATTCATGGTGAACATCGACGGCCAGGCGGTTACCTGGAAGGTGGACGGCGTGAATGACGTCAAGCCGAAATACGACAAAGACGGTAAAACGAGCCGCGATCCCGAAGCCGGCGAGGGAGTTCTCTATCAACTTGAAAAGACGTTAAGATTGAAGGCGGGAGCGTACAAGATATATTTCTCTCTTCCGGAGGAACCGTATCTTCTGGAGGCCGAAGTCACCGTCAAGGACGGAGCACAACATGTCATGGAATTAAAACCGATATATCGTTACAAAACACTTCCAACCCGGATCAAGACTTTTCTCAAAGGGATCAGCAGATACGAAGTATATCTGGACGGGAAAAGAATCTATTGATGCTTGAACTTCTAAGCTCCTGTATTTTGCCGCGGGGAGGTTCTTTGTTCCGATCCGACGCTGTCGGGTTCCTGCTTTCGGACGTGAACGTCTCGAATCCATTGACGGATTCCCCTGACCTGTGTTACATTACATTTGTAATTCACGTGCAGCAGCTATGAACGTTGAGGCGAGGGGTTTTCCGGCCGGGGTATCGTTCCCGTATGATTCATGCGGTCATGTGTTTTTGCTCTGCGAGGGAAGGTGCTGTGTTATGGATAGTGATACCCTTGCCCCTGCTGAAGGCATGGCCGTCATACCGTTTGAATCAGCCGGAGGTAAATACCCATATCCACGCGTTACCTCAGGTCGGCCTTGCTGAAACTCCGGTACAGGAGCAGATCGTAGACGATCTTGAGGCCGCCTGCCACGAGAAAGGGCGCACTGAGGAGTGTCGGGGCGGCGAGGAAAACGCCGGCGAGAGCGGGGGAGATCGACGCTCCTATGGAGCGGGCGATGGCTGTAACACCCGACGCGGCAGAACGTTCGTCAGGCGCAACAACCGCCATGGTGTAGGACTGCCGGGTGGGGACGTCCATCTGGGATATGCTGAACCGCAGAAGCAGAACGAAAACGGCCAGGCCCGCGGTCGGCATGAAGGGCACCAGGCACAGAAGCACGTTCGACGGGATGTGGGTGAAGACCATGGTGTTTATCAGCCCGATGCGGTTTGCGATCCGGGCGGCGAGCAACGCTGAGATGCCGGCCAGGATGTTTGCGCCGAAGAAGATGCTTCCCAGAAGCCCTGCGTCGATCCCGAACCTGATGTGGAACCAGTAAGCCACCATGCTCTGGATCACGAACCCGCCTGCAAAGGCGTCGAGCGCGAAGAGGGCGGAGAGTTTCATCACGACGGATTTGGACGCGTGCAGCCCGAGCACTCTCTGCTTGACCGAGGTGGTCGCAGCTGCCTCTACCTTTGCTGAGAGAAGCAGGAAAAGCACGACAAGGGCACATCCGCATGCCGCATACACCAGGATGACGACGCGATAGGAAGCAAGCTCCGAGAACCCGGAGAGCATGAGGCCTCCGGACAGGAACCCGCCGAACAAAGCGCCGCAAGCCGTCGCGAGCGCTCCCGCGAGATTATACCAGGCAAAGGCCCCGGTGCGCTCCTCCGACGGAAGAAGCTGTGAAAGCGCCGCCTGCTCAAGGGACAGGAACGGGCCGATCTCGTTCCCGCTCGGGCTTATGACACCGATGATCCCGGCGAGCATCAGGAGAACGGGATTTCCGGTCAGGCTGAACACGACACCGGCCATGACCATGAGCGCCGCGCCGAGGATGAGCATCCGCTTCCTGCCGATCCGATCGGCCGTGGTCGTGATCCAGAGCGAAATGCCTGCGTCGCCCGCGAGGGTGAGCGTAAAGAGCAGTCCGATCTGCGCCCCTGTCAGGGCCAGTTCGGACAGATACAGGGCCAGCACCACCGAGAGCGCGCCGTACGCGAAGAGGCGCACGCTCCGGGCGCTGAACAGAAGGATGACATCACGCCGCGAATGCGCCATGGGATTTTCCCTTCATCGCTTCTTCATCAAACCCTGTATCTCCCGGTGATACCCGAGATACCGGTTGAGCGTGATCTCATTCTTTCCGTATTTCGGATAGGTCCGGAGGATCTCCTCGAACCGCGCTTCAGCCTCCGCCTCGTTCTTGATCGTTACGATCCCGTCGTGGATGATGTCCACGAGCCGGTCCGCGTAGATCACGATCCGCTCTTCCAGTCTTCGCAGGGTGTAGTCCTTGACCGGGAGCCCCAGTTCCCTGGCCTCGGGTTCCGTGAGCCCGCCGCGAATGTGTTTTTCCATGATGGCCGTAATCTCGTCCGGCAGGCCGATCTTCCTGCCCAGCTCAGCGCCGACCTTGCCATGCTCCATCTCGTGGGTCTTTGCCTTGCCCAGGTCATGAAAAAGGCCGCCTCTGCCGACAAGTTCCTGATCAATGCGGTTGCCACCGATTCGGTGAGCGAGCTCCAAGGCTTTTTCAGAGACCTTGATGCTGTGCGTGATATCGTCTTCAGATACCCCGGCGGTCCTCAAAAGCGCAATGTCCGGCTCAAGTATTTTGTATTGCATAGTTCCTCCCTTACTGTGTCAGCACCATAACGTTGTCGAAGAATACATAGGAATCAGCCTTGGACCAGAGGCCTATTTTGCCCGAGATCGGCTCGTTCTGTTTATAATCAATATATTTTTTATTATCGAGATACCCTTCGATGCTTGTTCCGTTTATCATGATTTTCATCGTATGCCACAGATTTGACGGCGTCGGAACATTTCGTATCCAGACAACAGAAGAGCGCTTTCCCTTCACCATCTTCCAGAGCACAAGGTTGTTTTCAAGGCAGTTTGCCCTGATTACCAGGTAATCTCCGTTTGGCTTTATGTTGAATGCGATGCCTGCGGCCTGATCGATCCTGCCGCTGATGCCTTTGAACGACACGTTTACGGTCCCGTTCCGAAAATCCGTTACCTTTTTCAAAATGGCAAGAGGGAAATATTTATACGCTTCGAGGTTGTCCAGAAACTCCGCGTACCGTTCCCCGTACAGCCCTTTCGCCTTATCCATAACGCCGGAGAACACGAGGCCTTTTTCCCACTTCCTCCCATCCACTGCATACACCAGCCTGGAACCGTCTTTGTCGATACTCCATTTGCCCGTGAATGAGCTGAAAACGTTCGAATCGGCCCCGTACGTTTCTTGTGCAAAATCATGCTGCCATTTCTTAACTTCGGCAGCTGCGGACATGACATGGCATGACCAGATTAAGACGACCAATACAGCGGTTAAAAATCTGTTCATTTGCTCCTCCTGGTGGACCTGACGCGCTTTGAGCCGAATGCGATAAGAATAACGAGCGGCAGTACGAGAAAATAAACAAAGATGACCGCTGCTTGCTGCCGCTCACTTGTTACGAGAGGATATCCCCGGTAGTGCGCACGTTCCGGTGTCCGACCGATAATTATCCCGGCCAGATCAAAGATGATCCCGAATATCTCTTCTTCGCTGGTAGAGTACGTTGTCTCAGACTTCCCATTGACCGTATAGACGAATAATCCGTAATTGCTTTTTAGCCGGTCGCCCGTTGCCATGGTGCTTTCTACGTCGTCACGAACGATGGCCAGCCGTTTCAGAAAGGAATTCTCATAATCCCTGAACCGGGAGTCTGTTTTTTCAAGATATATTTCGACCTTCATTGTCTTTATCTTTCCGAGGGATTCGGCAAGATGTTGCGGGAATGAATTTCTCCGGCTTTCCGTCACGTCCCGGTTGAAGCTCACCAGCGAAGCAATGATCATGAGCACGGCGCCCAGGACGACGATGACGCTTATCGGCCTCCACTTCTTCCGCAGATCGAATCTGAGGAAATAATAAGCCGAGAAAAAAAACAACGCGGACAGCACGGCGAAATAGGACAGTGCCTTCAATGAAAATATGCCTTCTTCGAAATACTTCATGTTCTTCGTGAACGTCCAGCCGGAAAGAACAAGCATCAACGACGATATATTCATCTCTTTGCCGAAATCTACGAGCCATGAGCTGATGATCACCATAAGGGCAAAAATAGAAGCGCTCGCGGCGCTGAAGACGGCTGACGAGAACAGGGAAATGGAAAGTATAAGGACGCCGTACGCAAAGTATCCGCCGGCCAGCACGGTCAGCTCTTCAAGAGGAAGACGGCCGCCCCAGGATGTCCAGAGAAGAAGGGCTGGTATGCTCATAAACACAATAAAAAGGATGAAGAGTATTGCCGCGAGTGCTTTCGCCGCCATGATCTCCCCAAGAGAGAAGGGAAGCTGGAGCAGGAGTTCGAGGGTGTTCTGCTTCCTTTCAAGGCTGAGAAGGCGTATGAACAGAAAGGGCAGAAGCAGGGAGAAGATAAGAAAGAGCCCTCCGAAAGTCGGCACAAACACGCCGGGAACGGGTTCAAAGCCCGCGGCATAAAGAGGATTGTTCACCGCAGAAGAGCTTGCCGTTCCATACAGGGAGACTGCCGAGTAAAAGCTGTAGCCGAATATGAAGCAGATCGCAAGCGAAAGAAGGAGGGCCGTCTTTGAGAAAAACAAGTCTTTGAGTTCCTTCATGATAAGCGCTGTCAAGGGGTTCATTTGAGCGCCTCTATGAATATCCGCTCCAGCGATGCATCAGCGATGCCGAACTTCCGGCGCAGCGATTCTTTGTCGCCGGTCGCCACAATCCGGCCTTCATCAAGCAGGACATAATGGTCGCATATCTTCTCCGCGTCGGAAAGCTGGTGTATGGAGATGAGAAACGTCCTTCCCGCTTCCCGTTCCCGTTTGATGAGTTGAAGTATCTCTAAAAGCTGGATGGGATCGAAACCATCAAAGGGTTCATCGAGGATGACGATGGGTTTCTTGTTGCACAAGGCAAAGTAGAGCTTCAGGCGTTGTTTGTACCCTTTGGAGAGATGACGGACCTTTTTGCTCAAGACTTTATCCAGTCCGAGAGCTTTAAGGAGATTTGCGTCCGAAAACCCCGAAGCTCTATGGATGAAGGTAATGAACTCATCCACAGAGTACTCCGGGTAGAGCTCAAGATACTCCGGCATGTATGAGAAAAGCTGTTTTTTAACCTTGAACGACAGGAGCGCGGCGTCCTGAAACAGAACGGCTCCTTCATCGGGATTTTCAAAACCAGCAATGGTCCGCAGGAGCGTCGATTTTCCCGCGCCGTTCGGGCCGATGACCCCCGTTATGGTATTTTCCGGAGCATCAAAGGTTATCCTGTCCAGTATCGTCGTTTCAGACTTTCTTTTTGATATATTACGTATCGACAGCATATCCACTTTCCAAGACCATTACGGTGACGAACAGCTTTTTACGCCCTGCTGATCTTCACATTCATAACGAATACCGGGACCGCAACAACGAGGAGCGCCGACATCATCCAGAACGAATAAAGATAATCATATCGTGCAATAAGAAATCCCGCGAGGATGGGGCCTGAGGCATGGCCGATGTCGAAGATCGTGCCGAAGGTCCCCATGGCGGTGCCGAAGTGCTTCTCCTGGCAGAGGTCTGCCACGAGGGCGGCCGATGACGATGTGACGAAGGATTCGCCCAGCCCGAAGAAGACCGCCGCGAGCATCAGGGACCAGAAGTCCCCGAGCAGGGGGATGGCTCCGAATGCTCCGGCGCAAAGAAACATGCCGATGACGATGAGCGGTTTTCTCCCGAACCGGTCGGATGTTCTCCCCATCACCGGTTTCGATATTATCGTGACCACGACCTGGATGCCCCAAAGCAGGCCGGCCTGGAATTCGTTCAAATCGGCCACGGTGACGGCATAGATCGGAAGGAATGCCTCCAGTGCACCCACCGTGAGGTTCTGGAGCCCTTCCATGCTTGAAGTAATAACGACGCGCTTATCGCTCATCACCTCGCTGATGCCGGATGTAAATCGTTTGTACGCTTCTTTCAGGTTTTTGCCATCGACTCCGTTTTTGCCATTGTGCAGAATGCCCACGGCCAGGAATAAGGACAGCATACCGGCGACGCCGCTCATGAGATAGGCCATGTGGAAGTCCGGCAATGCGGGACTCGGCGCATTGGCCATGCTGTGAAGAATAAATCCGCCCAAGGGCGCGCCAAGAAGGTTTCCGATGATCGTTATGGACGAAAACCACGACATCATCTCGCCCTTTTTCGCTCCCGCGATGTCCGCTACGACAGCCATCGAAACCGGCCCGTAGATCGCCGTAGCAAGGCCGTGGAAGAACCGGATGACGACCAGCAGGCGGTAGTCATGCACCAGGAGATAGGTGAAGGGCATGACCGCGAACACGACGAGGCCGATGAGCATGGTCCGCTTTCTGCCGATGATGTCCGAGAGCGCGCCGGCAGGCAGCTTGAAGAATATGCCCGTGACCGTTGAAATGCCCACGGCGAATCCGATGGCCTCCGGTCCTGCTCCGAGGTAGAGGGCGAAGAGAGGAAGCACCGGGCTCCTTGCCAGGGCATAGGACAGCCTCGCGAAGAAGCCGACGGTGCAGAGTGCGGTAAAAGGGGACATCAATTTAAACATAGCCGCCCTCTTTCTCTTAGTGCTTTGCCGGCGCCTGCCGGTCAAAATAGATGCTCTTGCCGCCGATGCTGACGGGAATTCCCATAGCCACCTCGGCGTTGATCATGCCGAGGGCCTTTGCTGCTGCGCCCACACGCTGCTGCACCCGGTTGTCGACATTATGGATACTTGCGGTCTTGGCTGCTGATGACAGGGCAACACCGATGTCCATCATCCGCATTACGCAATGTGGTCCTGAGTAACCCATATCTTTGGATTTCATTTGCCTGTTCTTCTCAAACTCTTTGCAGGTGGGATATCCGCAACCTCCGCAGTCATATCCCGCGGTCACCGGTTTGGCCAGACCGATAAGCAGGAGCGCCTGTGAGTTCTCGATGTTCGATGCGTCCCGGAGCCAGAAGGCCTCGTTGGTGCTTTTCGGCGCATATTCCCTCATTGCGTTTGCGATCTTCTTGAGGTCATCATCCTTGGTGACCACCACTATTTCGAGAAAGTCTTTTCCGCCCGCCTTCGGCGCAGTCCTGGCCGAAGCGGCCATAAAGTTTACCGCCATTTCCACAACCTGTTTCATGGTAAGCCTCCTTTGAAATTAACTGCCTGTTGTTCAGACGCGATCATATTGTTACGAGGATAACTGATATATTGTCCTTTCCACCCATTCTGTTCGCCGCCTCAACCAGGCTATCCGCTGCAGCCTGAAGATCATCCCTATGGATCGCGATAACCTGCCTGATCGCTTCATCAGAGAGCATGTCGGTGAGGCCGTCTGAACAGAGCAGAATGCGGTCTCCCTCCTGAAGTTTCATGGGTATCGTCTCGTGCTCAATTTTCTTCGACGCCCCGATGGCCTGGGCCAGCATGCGCTGTCGGGACAGAAAGAACAGCGCACGGAGCATAACATCGTTGCCGGCACAGTTGTCCTGCGTGTGGTCCGTGGTGAGCTGGGTGATCACGTCCCTGATGATATAGGCCCTGCTGTCTCCGACGTGGCCGATACAGGCCTTATCGCCCTGTATCACCAGCATCAGCAGGGTCGTTCCCATGCCTCTGAGCTTTCGTTCACGTCGTGAGGCTTCCCGGACGACGTTATGGGCATGGGAGAATGTTTCCGCAAGCAGATTTTCAAGGGCATTTTTTCCCGCGGCGGTCATGATATGGTTTTTGAGAAAATCATGGGCTGTCCGGGTCGTCAGCTCACTGGCAATCTTGCCCTGGCAACCGCTCATGCCGTCCGCAAGCAGGAAGATGCCCCGGTCCAGGTCAACGAGAAGGGAGTCGTCGTTTTCCGCGTGTGTTCTGCCTTTGTCGGTGGCATAGGCTGCGTGCATAGATTCCTTCTTTCATCGTAACTACTCAGGTCAGCCACTTCATCCGGTTTCTCGCTAAAACTCGATGATACGGTTACGGTCATGCGCCTGCATGGTCAGCTCGTCGAAGCAGGTAACGGAGTCGGCCTTGGTCCACAAACCGATAAAACCAATGATCGGCTTATCGCTGGAATATTCAATGACCTGCTCTTCGTCGAAATATCCTTTTATGCTCGAACCGCTGATCTCCGTTCTGAGCGTATGCCATGCTCCCGAGGCGATCTTTCTTGTTGCGGAGGCGCGTTCGATCCGCTTGGAATTGACGTACTCAAAGAGGACCACATTATCCTCAAGGGCGTTTATCCGAAGGACAAAATAGTTGCTCACGTTCTTCATGCCGAAGGCAATGCCTCCGGCCCGGTCGATATGGCCGCTCACGGGTTTCACCCGCGCGCTCACGCTGCCGTCGGACAGCTCGCTGTTCTTTGCGATAGCCAAGGGGAAGCAGTAGTACGCTTCGATATTGTCCAGAAAATCCTGGAGCGCCTTTCCCGCGAGCTTTCCCATGATCCCGGCAACGCCCGAGGAAATGCGGAGTCCGGACCGCGCTCCGTCCTGGAGCAGGAAGACACGTCCGTCTTCAACGGACCGTTTCCACCAGCCGCCATGGGTATAGAAATTCTTTAATGCGTCTCCCTTTCTCGCGGAGAGAAAGTCATAGTCTTCCCGGAAGAAGGCGTCGGTGTAGACTTCAATATCGTGTTGGTTCGAGAGGGCCATGTCCAGAAGCCGGGATGAGGCGAGCAGCCTGCCCATCTGGTCGAGTTTGTCTTCGGTGGATGATTTGTCGTATCCCGCGATGAACGCCTCGATAAGGTCGCCTTTGAGCGTGACCTGGAACCCGAGCCGCTTCAGGATGCTTCCCAGCAAAGCGATCCTGAGCGACTTGCCGTAGTAGGACCCCGCGCCGCCGGCAAACTGGAGCGAAACGTAGTTCTGGCTGCTGTTTTCGCCGCAAAGAGCGTCTATGGTGGCGAAATGGTAACCGAACTTCGCACTGAGATTAGTGTAGTCCGCCGAGAGAATCGCATAGCTCGTCCCGCCGGGTTGTTGTCCGAATTCCGACGTAGCGCTTGCAGCAAGGAGAGTCATGATGTTCTTTGTGTCGAAATTTATTGTTCCTTCCCAGGTGATGCCGGGGTGGGTGAAGCCCTTCCAGAGCGCCTTCATCGGGATTGATTCGATGTCTTCGGGTGTGACGGTGTGACAGGTGGTCAGCCCGTGTCTGAGCCCGTTGCCCAGGTCTATCAGGTGAAGGATGAGCGGTATCTTTGCCGTCAACCTCACGGACCGCACCTCGTCCGCCTCCTCGGTGAGCCCGAACATCTCTTTCATCGCCTGTTCATGGGTGTAGCGTATGATGTCGTGGACGGTCCTGCATCTTTCAGGCGAGAACGAGGGCTGCCCGGGGTCGGTCAGGTTCAGCGGAGAGATCCTGTCGAGGACACGCCTTGTCCTGCGAAGGACCGGGCTCTCCAGGGAAGGTTTTTTCCGGAGCTGTATTTCTCCCGCCGGCCCGTCGACGATTCCCTGATAGACAACGGTGTGCGAAGCGTCCAGCGTAACGGGGTCGTTGTCGTGCAGCCGGGACGCGGCGTTCTTCATGTCGAAGACGGCGGGGACGCCGAATTCACGGGCAACGGAGGCAAGATGGCTCGTGGTGCTGCCGATCTCCGTGATGATCCCGTTTATCCTCCCGATGAGCTTTGCATGATCCGGCGAGGCCGTCTTCGCGACCACGATGCAGCCTTCAGGCACGGTCCGCATATCCGGGCCTTCCGGGAGGATGAACACGTTACCCGCGGCAATGCCCGGCGACGCCGGTCTGCCTCCCGTAAGCAGGACCGGATTACGGTCCGGATCCGGTTTGAAGTCGTTCCGGTCCGCGGCAACCGCGGCAACCGCGGGAAGCCGGAGCGGCCGCGACTGCAGGATGAACAAGATGCCCTGTTTGTCGAGGGCCCATTCAATGTCCTGCGGACCCTCGAATAATTCTTCCAGTTTCCGCCCGTATTCAGCGAGTTTTGCGATTTCGTCGTCGCTGATCGACGATAGGTTCTTTTCGCTGTCCGAAACGGTCTCCAGCTTCGTGCCGCCGTTCTTGCGGATGATAAGCCGGTTTTCCTTTCTGCTGAGCTCTCTCCTGATGATCGCATGCCGCTTCCGGTCCACGAGGAACGTATCGGGTGAGGCGCTTCCATCAACCAGGTGTTCTCCCAGCCCCCAGAGCGAGTGTATCTTGATGATGTCCGTATTCCCCGAAGAAGGGTCGGCCGTGTACATGACGCCGCTCGATCGAGCATCAACCATGACGATTCCCGCCACGCACATGGGAGTTTCCCGGTCATCGAGCCCGTATCGCATAAGGGAGGAGACGGCTTTTGCCGAGTATTTGCCGGCGAGCACCGTCCTGTAGGCGTCGAGGACGTGTCCCTTCGTAACGTTCAGGACCGTTGTGTACTGACCGGCAAAGGTCGCTTCGGTGTCTTCTCCAACGGCACTGCTCCTCATCGCGATAGGCGCCCCTTGAAAGGTTTTTCCTTCAAGCAGGCTGTAAGCCTTCAGAATCTCATCCGCTAGGTCTTCAGGCACGGAGGCGCCGGCAACCATTTTCTGGATTTCAGCGCAGACTTTTTCCATCTCTCCTAATGAATCCAGGGAAATCCGCGCCAACTTTCTCGCCACGGGCAGCGCGAGGTCGTTTTCCATCATGAACCGTTGAAAGGCATGTGCGGTGACAACGAAACCGTGCGGAACAGGCAGTCCGAGTTGATTCTTGATGCGGGCAAGATGGGCCGCTTTCGCGCCAACGGAATTTTCCCGTTCCGGTGTTAACTGCTCGAAGGGAAGGACGAGGTCCCTCGTTGAAACGGTGTATGATGGTTCGAGCTCCCCGGAGATCGCGGCATCAATATCGCGAAGCGCTGATTCGAGGGCAGGGAATGTTCCGGCTGCAAGAGATTCAAGGGAATAGAGAACGCCGAAAGCCGCTTCGAGAAGCTCTTCATAGTTGATTTTTACCTGTGCAAGGCTGAAAGGCCGGCCGCTGTGGTACCGCTGTTCCAGCGCTGCCATGCTGTTCAGTGCGGCATGATTATGGCCAAGAAAGGTCTTGAAGGACCGGTATTTCTTAACATGCCTTCCCTGGATATTGGTGAGAGGTTTGCATACGTCATTCTTTGAAAACAGTTTAAAAGGATTCTTCATATCCCTGTCCTTGCTACCCGGGATGCTTCCCGACGTGAATCGTATGTTTCTAGTTTAGCAGCATCTTCCAGAGGTATCCTGCAGCGGCTGACCCGAGAATCACCGGGACCATGCCCCATTTGAATCGCTGCATGCCGATGAAAGCGACTATCGACGCCGCGAGCGCATACCAGTCAAAACCTCCGGCATCGGGGACGAGCGTGTGACGGGTGAAGAGTACCGCGAGGTTCAGCACCACGCCCACCACGGCAGCGGTGATGGCAGAGAGCGCTGTACCCAGGCTCTTATTCCTCCTGAGTTTTTCAATATACGGCGCCAGCAGGAATATCATCATGAATGATGGTATGAATGTCACCCACGTGGTGAGCAGGCCGCCGATGGCCCCTCCGAGGGCAGGGGGAAGACCCTGTGCGTGATAATACCCCGCTAAGTAGCCGACGAACTGGTTCACCATGATGAGCGGCCCCGGTGTGGTTTCGGCCAGGCCCAGGCCATCCATCATCTGCTCGGGCATGATCCAATGGTAGTGACCCACGGCCTGCTGGCTGATGTAGCCGAGCACCGCATAGGCTCCGCCGAAGGTCACGACCGCGGCTTTGCTGAACAGGATCCCGATATCAATGAACGTATCCTGCCAACCTCTCCATAATCCGAGGACAGCGATCGGAAGGAACCACAGGGCAAGAGAGACCGTGAGAACTTTTAACGAGCGCCTCCACCCGCTCTTGACGCCCTTGCCGGCGTTCACCGGCGTTGCACGGGCAGGGGATGGACCGGCGGAAGGCGTGTTTCCCGCCTTTGCAGAGAGCAAACCCGGCGCGAATGTTCCGGAAAGGTACCCGATCAGTCCGGCAGACAATACAATGACCGGGAAGGGAACATTGAAAAAATAGATGCCGACAAAGGCTGCTGCCGCAAGGGTGTATAAAAATTTCGTCTTTAACGCCTTTTTCCCGATGCGCAGCACCGCCTCAAGGACAATGGCAACAACGGCAGGTTTCAAGCCGTAGAACAACGCCGCCACCGCGGGCACGCTGCCGAGCGAGGCATACATCCAGGCGAGCAGCCACAGGATAAAAATGGAGGGAAGGACGAAGAGCCCGCCCGCCATGATGCCGCCCCATTTCCCGTTCAACATCCAGCCGATGTACGTGGCGAGCTGCTGGGCCTCGGGGCCTGGCAGGAGCATGCAGAAGTTGAGGGCCTGGAGGAAGTGCTCTTCTTCTATCCACTTCTTTTTCTCGACCAGGTCCTTGTGCATGATGGCGATCTGGCCGGTGGGGCCTCCGAAACTGATAAACCCCAGTTTGAGCCAGTACCGGAAGGCTTCAGCGAATGATATTCCGGGCGGAGTCATGTGCTTTTCTCCTTTTACCGCTTACCGCGTGCTCAGGTTTTCGAAGCGTACAGCATGTCAAATACGGCCATACCTTTTTCGAGGGCTTCGGCGTCCTCTTTGGCCGTCTTTCGGATCCCGGCGAGGATCTCTTCCAGACCGGCAGTTTCCGGGTTCTCGTACTTACCGTCCTTCATGTCGAGTTCGTGGACAATCTCGGCGATCTTAGGCAGCAACTTTGCTTTGAGGCTGAACGACTTGATGAGCGCCTCGAAGGTGCATAAATCGCCTACGTGGGTGAATTCTCCTCCCCGAATATCGAACGTGACCGCGTCTTCGCCCAGGGCCTGCATGTCCTGTTCATCGATGAACAGGAAGACCGCTTTGTCGTCGATGAAGCGCTTAATGAGCCATGCCGAGGCCATTCTGTCCACGAAGGGCCTCTTGCGAGTGGTCCAGGTCCTCCCGGAGTAGTCCTCAACGCGCCGATGAGGCGCCTCGATGCTCCTCGCTTTCGTTTCCGGTCCCGTGAGGGTTTTCATTTCAGCCTCCAGGGCCCGGATCCTCTTTTTGAGCGTCTCGCCCGTTTTTGACGAGAAGAAATCGATCTTTTTCACCCCGTCATATTCCTTCAGCAGCTTCTGGAACTGTTCAGAAACCTTTTTACTTCCCTGCCCATCTGCGCCCTTCCTGATGCTGCTCGCCCTCCGGTCGAGGTCCTCCAGCTGTTTCTCGATGCGACGGTATTCCACGGCCCTCTGCCGGTTAAAGAGCTCCATGATATCGGCGTCGCTTACCGTTTCCACCCGCGTGACGCGGACAAAGACCCCGTCTCCACTCATGGACGTGACTTCGGAAATCAGCCACTGGAAGAATTCCACGTGCTCATCGGTCGCGGGGAGGATGTAGACGGCGCCCTTCAGTTGAAAGGCGCCGGCCTGAGAGAGCTTTCTCCATATCTTCATCCGGTTGCTGACCGGTTTCGAAGGCACCGTGTAAAAAAACAGAAGCCACTTCTCGCGGGATGTCGAAGCCATCAGATTTCTCTCCCTCTCCTTCCGCATTCCTTGTCCCCGGAGAGCCAAAGGACGCATCGCACTCGATGAATTGCTCAAGCAATATGTATCATCTGTTTACAACGTAACACATGTTACATGTATAGTCAAGAAGAAATTCCTTCGCCGGCGGCGGAGCGGTCGGCCGGCAGGCCGAGGAGCACGCGTGCCGATGCATCGAGATGATCAGAGGGGCGGCAGAAGCGGCGGTTATCTTTTCTAAAAAAGCCCGCTAACCTTGACAACCACCTGTTGTCGTGTATAATTTTAATTACGACCTCAGGAGGATATGATGTCTTTCCTTGCTCCACGGATAGCGCCGGGCATTGGTGTGGCCATGGCCCGGGTGGCTGAGCGATTTTATATTTTCGGCATTATTCTTGTCGCATCCACGATCTACCTTCCGCATCAGGTCACATTTCACCCTGTCTGGCTCATGTCCCTCGCCGTGCTCGCCGCGGGCATGATGATTTTTCTCCACGCGTTCCCCTGGGACGCATACGAACCGCGCGTCTTCACCCTGGCGCACCTGTTCTCCAGCTCTTCCCTCGTGGCCCTCCTCGTGCTGTTCTCCGGCGGACTCCAGAGCAGCTACGGCCTGCTGTTTTTCCTCATTATCCTCTTTTCCTATTTCTACAATCTCGCGGAAATGCTCTCCCTGGCCACGGTGGTGTCCCTGTTCTATCTTCTTCCGTTTCTCTATGGTAGTCCGCGGCCGAAAGACTTTGCCACAGCGGCGGTCACGGTCCTGTTCTTCTATCTCGGCACGTACATCCTGTACGGCGTGACCCGGTTCGTGCTGAAGAAGAACGCCGTCCTCGAGGACCTCAACGCCGAGCTCACCGACCTGTACGCCATCACGTCGGGGCTGCTCCGGGACATGGAAAGGGACGCTCTCCTCGATGCATTGTCGGAACGGCTCAAAGACCACATTCCGTCCACCTACGCGGTGGTGATGCTGTATGATGACAAGTCCAACCTTGCCCTGCGGATCGCGTGCCCCGTTCGCTCGCTCACGTGGGAACCCGCGATCGGAACGGTGTTCAGCCCGGACCGGCTGGCGAAGGTGAGCGCCGTGCTCGAAGGGCGGCAGCCCCGGGTATTCCGGCTGGAAACCGACGAAATCGACGAAGACCTGAAAAAGATCATCACCAGGGAAACGCGGTCCCTCCTGGCGGTCCCCATCAGGATCGCCGCAGAGAATGTAGGCCTGATGATTTTCGGCGAAGAGCGGGACTGGGCGCGCTCGCCGTTCACCAATGAGAAGATACAGCTCGCCGTTGCCATCAGCAGACAGGTGTCCGTCGGGATCAACCTGTGGTGGTGCTATGAGCGGCTTACGAATGCCCGGCACGACCTGCAGGTGTCGCACGACAAGGTCGTCAAGGCTGAACGGCTGTCCGCGCTGGGAGAGGTGACGAGGACGGTGGAACACGAGATCAATAACCCGCTGAACGTGATCGTCAATTGGGCGGAGATCTACCGGGAAGATGATGCCATCGACCCCGAGCTCCGCAAGAAATTTCAGGTCATATTCGACATGGCCATGCGCATCAGGGATGTCGTAAAAAAACTGACCGAGATCAAAGATGCAAAATCAGTCGAATTCATCAAGGGACAGAAGATGACGGATATCGGATAGATGGTTCACTCCCGGGGACTTTGCCCGGGGAGTGACTCCTGTGCGCTGTACTCAGGCTGCCTGCGGGCGGCCGTTGTGTTTTTTTTCCAGGTGTCTATGCCGAAGACGGAGAGCAAATCACGCAATCACATGACCGACGGCCTGGCCGTCATTCATGACCTGTCGCTGTCCATCGGGACCTCGCTGAACCTCGAAAAGGAGACGGCCTCCTTTCTACGGGGTTTGGCCGATGCGTTCTCCTGCGATCGCGCCTCTTTCCACCTGCTCAAGGCCGGCGAGCTTTCCACCGAAGCGTCATACGGGCTCAGCCAGAAAGAGCGCGAACAGGAGTCCCGGTCGCTGCTCCTCTCGCCGCTCTTGCAGGAAGTGCTGTCGAAGGGCGAACCGGTCAATCTGTTCGATCCTGCGCTCACGAAGTACAAATCCCAGTTTGTCGCTCCCCTACGGCAGCGGGGCACATTCCTCGGGGCGCTCTGGCTGGCGCGGATCAAACCTGTTCCGTTCAGTGAGCAGGACGTAACGATCATTCAGCTTCTTGCCGACCGGTTCAGCATCTCCATGGACAGGGCACTCCTCTATCAGGAGCTGGAAAACAAGAACGAGCACCTCCAAAAACTCAATGCCCAGCTCATCAAGGTAAAAGCGGACTGGCAGGGCACCTTTGACTCCATTTCCGACCTCATTTGCATCCTGGATCGGGACGCCCGGATCACGCGGGTGAACCGGGCATTCAGCGCCCGGTTGAAGAGGCCCTACGATAAACTCATCGGCGCGGCCTGCCACGAAGTTATTCACGGCTCCGACTCTCCGCCGCTCTATTGCCCCTTCCACCGGGTGATGCAAGCCGGCAAGCCTGTCGAACAGGATATGGAAGTGAAAATGGGCGACTCGCTCTTTGCCGCATCGTTTTTCCCCTTTTTCGACTCTCAGGGAAAGCTCCACGGCGCTGTTCACGTATTCCGGGACATTACGGAGCAAAAAAGCCTGAAGGACAAGCTTTTTCAGTCCGAAAAGATGGCGGCCATCGGAAAACTTGCCGCCGAGATCGCCCACGAAATCAATAATCCTCTCGACTACATCAACAATTATCTATTCCTGCTCTCTGATTCCCTCCCCCCCGATTTCGATAAGCACGAGTACCTGAAAAAAATGGAGGCCGGGATCGACAACCTCGCGGCCCTCACCCGGGACCTCCTCGAGTTTTCCCGGCCCCAGATCGATGTGTTCGTGCCCCTGGACGTGCACAAGGTCATCGACAATTCTCTTGAGTTCGCGGGTAAATACATCCATGATAAGCGGGTCGAGGTCACGAAGAACTACGGCTGTCAGGCCGGCCCCGTCATGGGCTCCGAGCGCATGCTGCAGCAGGTGCTTCTCAACCTGACGCTCAATGCCCTGGACGCCATGCAGGCGAACGGGCGGATCATGATATCTACGTCATGCAGACCGGGGCGGTTTGTCCTTGAATTCGGAGATACGGGAGCAGGCATTCCCGGGGAACATATCCAGCGGATCTTCGATCCGTTTTTCACGACGAAAAAGACGCAGGAAAAACGCGGGACAGGCCTGGGTCTCACAATATGCTATAATATTGTCTGTCAGCACGGGGGAGATATGCGGGTTTCCAGCAGGGTTGGCGAGGGGACCACATTTACCATTCTTCTGCCTCTCTCAGGCAAGGCCACACAGGCAGATGGCGGGCCTGCAACATAAAAAAACCATTACTTCCTCACCTGCTCGTTAGGAAATAACAACCGTCGCGCCGCGCCGGTCGCACAATTATGCGGCGAATTGCCCGGCCGTCGGCAAACAAAAAAACTGGTTTTTTTTTGCTCCGTGGTGTATAGTTTCCAGAAGTTTTTCCGGATAGGGTCCGAGGCCGGGATGTGATTGCGTTCCGGCAGGGTTGAAGTGCGTAATCGGAGGTGAGGGGGGATGGCCACAAAACCGAGAGTGCTGCTGGTTGATGACGAGCCCCTGGTGCTTGACTCGCTCAGCGCCCTCGTAAGCCGTGACGGCAGGTACCAGGTGGATGCCGCGGAGAGCGGCCGCAGGGCGCTCGAAAAGATCAACGCCGAGAGCTATGCCGTCATCATCACCGATCTTATGCTCACGGACATGACGGGGAATGAGCTCCTGAAATCCGTGAAAGAGAACATGCCCGAGACCCAGGTCATCATGGTGAGCGGCAAGGGGACCATAGACCTGGCGGTAGAGGCCATGAAAATGGGGGCCTTTGACTTTCTCACCAAGCCTTACTCCCCTCCGCATCTGCTCCAGATACTCGACCGAGCGCGCGCCTATTATGAGTCCCTCGTGGAAAACCGCCAGCTCAAGGACGAGATCAGGCGGCTCAAAAAAAATTACGAGATCGTCGGCACCCACACCAAGATAAAGCGCATCAACGATATCATCGAGAATATCGCCCCCTCCGACAGCACCGTGCTTATCCAGGGCAAGAGCGGGACCGGCAAGGAACTGGTGGCGAGGGAGATCCACAATCGTTCCCTTCGCGCCGACGGGCCGTTTCAGGCGGTGAACTGCGGCGTGTTCACCGAGACCCTCATAGAGAACGAACTCTTCGGCCACGAGAAAGGGGCCTATACCGGGGCCGTGCAGCGCTCCATCGGAAGGGTGGAATCAGCGGCCGGGGGCTCGCTCTTTCTCGACGAGATCGATACCATGCCGCTCAGCTCGCAGGTAAAGCTCCTCCGGGTGATTGAAGAGCGCTGTTTCCAGCGCATCGGCGGGACCAAGACGATTTACGTGGATTTCAGGCTCATCGCGGCCACCAACGTGAACCTTCAGGAGGCCGTGGCGAAGAGGCAGTTCAGGGACGACCTCTACTACCGCCTCAACGTCATCACCATCATCCTGCCGGAGCTCATGGAACGGAGCAGCGATATCCCCTTGCTCGCAAACTACTTTCTGGAGAAGTACCGCGGACGCACCAAGGTACAGTCCGTGTCGCCCGAGGCGATGGGCATGCTCATGTCCTATGCCTGGCCGGGAAATGTGAGAGAACTGGTGAATGCAATCGAATATGCCGTCGTCATGGCGAAGGGCGTCCAGATCATGCCCTCCGATCTTCCCGATACGGTCCAGCGCAAACAGGCAGGGCAGGTGACGCTGCCGCAGCAGCAGGCGGGCGAGACGCTCTCCCTGAAGGACACCGAGAGGGACCTTATCATCAAGGCGCTCAAGGAATGCCGCGGAAACAAGCACCTTGCCGCGAAGATTCTCAGAATTCCCCGGTCAACGCTTTACAGCAAGATCCAGAAGCACGGCATCGTCGTCGCTGAGAAATCGGAGTCGGACAGCCTCTCTTGCAGCCAGAATAAGCTGGATGACAAGGATTTAGCCATTGTCCAGAATTAGACGGATGCAATGTCCTTGTAAATCAAATAGTTATACTCCTTCGATGTTTCTCCCCTCCGCAGGCACTGTCCAAAACCCGTCACTGTACAAAAGCCTAACTCATTGATATTAAGAGCAAAGCAAGTAGGCACTTCTCTTGCATTAAGAATATGCGTAGGAATGCTGCGTCTTTTTTTAACCTGATCTATTCCGCACGGAGCTGCAAATGTCCGAAACGATACTGCTTGTTGACGATGAGGAAATGATCCTGGACAGTCTCAGCGCGATCCTCTCAAAAGAAGGATATGCCGTGGACTGCGCACGGAGCGGAGACGAGGCGCTGAACATCCTCAAAGAGAAGCGCTACGACCTCGTGATAACGGATATCAGGATGCCGGGTATCAGCGGCCTTGACATGGTTGAGCGGGTCAGAGGATTTACCCCGCAGCCCAAGGTGATGGTTATCACGGGGTACGGCTCCCTCGAAACAGCGGTAAAGGCCCAGCATCGGGGCGTCTGTGATTATCTCATCAAGCCGATCGACATCAAAGGACTGAAAAAAGCCATCCGTCGAGCGCTCTCGCTGGCGCCCGAAACGCAGGAGCCGGAGCCGAAACGTCTGGACCGGAAGCTCAAGGACTGGATGGAGTATTTCTCGCTGGTATCCGACTTTACCGCCACCCTTAATGCTTCTCTTGATCTGCGCGAGGTCATAGACGTAACCATCGACCGTCTGAAAAAAATCTCCGAAACCGACCGGTCCTCCCTTTTCATCTTCCCGAAGGCCGTTTCCGAACTCTACTATCTTAAGAACCGCGAACAGATGCCCGTGCTGTCAGCCGGAAACGGCATCAGCCTGTCGCTCGCCGGGATCGCGGAGTGGATATCGGAGCCGCTCCGGATTACGGCGGGCTCCGCATCTGGGGACGTGCAGCCCGACCCCCGGCGAATGCTCGTGGAACAGGCGATGGCCCGCGAAGGGGTCGCCCAGGCCGTCATCATGCCGCTCGTTATTAAGGGCAAAACCGTCGGTATCGTGGACGTATGCAGCACGAAGGAGAGCCCGTTCACGGACATTGATATCACGCTGTTAACGGCCCTTGTGAACCAGGCGTCCCTGGCGCTGGCGAAGGCCCTCAGCTACCTGGAGATCGAGGAACGGAGCAAGGAGATCGAGCTCCTCTACAATCTGAGCCTGAAGCTGAACCAGTCGCTCAAGATCAGCGACTCCATCAAGGCGATCTGTGAAGGCGCCGTGGACATCACCGGAGCGGCGGGCTCGCTGCTCCAGACCTCGCTCGAACCGGGGTCCATAAAGAATTTTATTTTCCATCGGGACCTGGGCTTCCACAAGGAGATGAAGCGCGGTTCCCAGGACTGGCTCATTCCCAAGACCGCCAGGAAAGAGGCGTTCTTCTCGAACGACCCCGTTATGGACCCCCGGGTGAATTCCCTTGCCCTCTACTCCCTCGGCATCCGGAGCCTTGCCTATGTCCCGCTTATCTATGAGTGGGAAGATCTGGGGGGGCTTACGGTCTTTTACAAGACCGAAGGAAAGACCTTCGACCAGCGGGATCTCCACCTCCTTCACCTCTTCGCGAGGCACGCTTCCGAGGTCTTGCTCAATTCCCAGCTCTTCGAAGCGATCAAGAAATCCCGGGAGAAGATCATCACGGAAAAAAGCAAGATGGACATCGTGCTCGACAACATGGCCGACGGCGTCGTGAATGTTGCGCCGACGGGCAGGATTTCCTACGTCAATGAGGCCATGCTTAAGATGCTCGGGGTCCGTGAAGACGATGTCGTGGGCAGACCCTGTCACGAGGTCTTCACCATGGAGCACTGCGCCGAGGGCTGCCCGGTGAGAGGCGCCCGGGGGAGCACGACTGCCGAGGAATTCTTCGAATCAACCATAGAAAACGGGGCGGAAGGGTCCCTCTCCGTGTACGTGAGCCTCGCTCCCATCCATGACAGCGAAGGGAAGATGACCGGCTGGGTCAAGGTCGTCAAGAATATGGACAAGATCAAGGAAGTGGAGAATCTCAAGGACTCCTTTGTGCACGCCCTGGCCCATGACCTCAGGGCCCCTCTCACATCGATCATGGGCTTTATCGAGATCCTGAACGAGCAGGGGACCCTCCCCGACGGGCAGAAACGGCATCTCAAGCTCATGGAGAACAGCGCGTCCGTTATGAACACGATCATCAACAATCTCCTTGCCGCCTATCGGAGCAAGAACGTAAAACTCGAGGTGCGGGAAGAGGAGATCGATATCAAAGACGCCGTGCTGTCTGCGCTCCAGGAGATGGAAGGCATGGCGCGGGTCAAAGGTGTTGCTCTCTTAGGGCCCGACACGAACGGCGTGCTCAAGGTCCGGGCCGACTCCGATCTGATCAAACGCGTACTGAACAACCTGCTGAGCAATGCCATAAAATTCACCCCCGGCGGGGGCAGTGTGAGGATGTCCGCCCGGATTGCGGCATGCGGAGTGCAATCGGACGACAGCGCGCCGCAGGCTGACGATGAACACTATGTGGAGGTCTCTGTAGAGGACACCGGCGCGGGTATTCCCGCCGGGGAACTTGAAAGCGTTTTCGGCAAATTTTACCGGGTGGAGAATGCGCCCGAAGAAGCTGCCGACGGCACCGGCCTGGGGCTTTCGATAACCAGGGAGATTGTAGAGGCCCATGGCGGCAGGATATGGGCGGAGCGGGCCGAAGGCGGCGGTACGAAATTCAGATTCACCATTCCCCTCGGGGATGCATAGGTATTGCGGAGTGCGGATTTCGGATTGCGGATTGTGCAGGATGCGGGAACTCATCCACTTTATCATGCATCTTGCATCGCGAATCGTGGATCATGAACCGATCGGACGGAGAGAGCAATGAAAACCATACTTCTGGTGGACGATGAACTGGAGAACCTGAGAAGTCTCGGGGAGATCCTGAACCGGTTCGGATACAAAGTTATCGCCAAACCCGACGGACGGTCCGCGTTGTCCGTGGTTCAGGACCATACCAAGGTTGACCTTGTTATCACCGATTACCGCATGCCCGGCATGGACGGTCTCGAGTTTCTCACTGCTTTGAAGCAGGTTGCTCCCTCCCTCCCGGTGATCATGCTGACCGCCTACGGAGCGGTTGAGACCTATCTGAAGTCCCTGAGCCTGGGGGTGTTCGAGTACGTGAACAAGCCGGTGAAAGCCAAGGAGCTCGGCCGGATCGTGAAGGCCGCTCTCGACGGATCGGACCCCGGCCAGGCTCCCGGGGGCGGCCAGGCTGCTCCCGGTGTGCAGTCCATGAAACCGCTTTGAACTGCTTCGTGCGCCGGGAAATCTGAGTCGGTCGTTCGAAGCAAGGAAAGCGGGAATTTTATCGAAGCGGAGGCAGGCAGGAGAACAGGAGAAATTTATCGGAGAAAGCGCGTCTGTTCGGTCCTGCCCCACGAACCTATACTACAGGAGGGTATGATGAAAAACCTGCTGCTGCTTGAAGAAGACCAGGAGGGAAGGGAAGCCCTGGCAAAAGTGCTGAGGAAAAGGGGCTTCACGGTCCGCCAGGCGCGGGATGAGGCGACGGCGCTGGCCATCCTCGCCGCATCGCCGCCAATGGACATGGTGCTCGCCGGGGCCACGGAACGGGACCGGTCCGAGTTTCTCGCAGACGTCCGTGAGCGGAAGCCCCAGGTTCCGGTGATATTCCTGTCGGATTACTGCGGCCCTGAAGCGAGATTGCGCGGCCTTGCCTTCGGGGCATTTACCATGTCCCGAAGTCTGAATTTTTATATCAATATGAGGCCCGTCGGCCTGCACGAGCTGGAAAGGCTGATCCGCATCGTGCTCGGCAGGCGTCATGCCGGCCGCGGCATGGAACTGATCGCCGCCTAGCCGGGAACCAGCCGGAGAGAGAGGGTAAGATGATGAACGCGAACAAAAAAAATCAGGTGGTGAGCTTCAAGATAGGGAGGGAGCTCTTCGGTGTCTACATCCACATGGTCCAGGAGATCGTCCGCGTGCCGGAGATCACACCCGTTCCCGAGATGCCGATCTTTGTTGAAGGGGTCATCAACCTCCGGGGAAAGATCGTTTCCATCGTGGACCTGAACAAGCGGCTCAAGATCGGCGAGTCCGTGAAGTCACGATCGAACCGGGTCCTTATTGTCGAGGTGGAGAAGAAAGTCATCGGCCTTCTCGTGGATGCCGTCACGGAGATCCTCCGGATACCGCCCGAGGCCATCGAACCGGCGCCCGATATCGCCACTGCCGTGGGGACGGAGTATATCATGGGTGTCGGCAAGATGCCTGATAAGCTGATTATCCTTCTGGATCTGAAAAACATTCTCAATCCCGAGGAGATCCGCAAGCTTTCAACCGATGAACGCGCCGGTTCAGGAAAAGGGAACCACCTCGAGGCGGCGGCATAAGGACCGCCGTCAGGGACCGTCAGGCGGCCGAAGCCCGGCGGGATGATCGTACTGTTGATTCGGCGGAAATGCATCGGGGCGATGGTTTTGAACGTGAGCTCTATGATACTAACGGATGATGAATTCAGACTGTTTTCACAGCTTATTTACGATGAAAGCGGCATTGCCATCAGGGATACGAAGAGGGACTTCCTCCAGGCCAGGCTGCAGAAGAGACTCCAGGCCATCCAGATGGGCAGCTATTACCGCTACTATAAGTTTGTGACGGACAAGACCCAGGGCCGGCGGGAACTCATGGACCTGGTGGACAGCCTGACGATCAACGAGACCTCGTTCTTCCGGAACAGGCCGCAGTTCGACCTGCTTACCAGCCTCGTCATCCCCGAATTGAAGAGGAGGAAAGCGGGAAACCTGAAGCTCAGGTTCTGGAGCGCAGGCTGCTCCAAGGGGCAGGAGGCATATTCCATCGCCATGAGCATTCTCTCCCATCGGGAATTTTCGAACGCCTGGGACATCAAGATCGTCGCTTCCGATATCAGTCTGCGGGTTCTCGAGAACGCCCAGCGAGGCGCCTACTCGCCCTTTGAGGCCGAGACGGTGTCTCCGCCGTACCTCCACGCCTATTTTGAGAAAATAGACGGCCATTACCACGTCAAACCGCAGGTGAAGAAGCTCGTGGTCTTCGATTACCACAACCTGAAGCACGAGAACGGCCTGAAGGGTCTGGACGGAATTTTTTGCAGGAACGTGATGATCTATTTCGACCGGGAAGAACAAAAGAGGCTCATCGACAAATTTTACACGAGCCTTGCCGACGGAGGCTATCTGTTCCTGGGCCATTCCGAGAGCCTCCAGGGCATCACCGACAAGTTCAAATTCATCTACCATGACAAGGGAGCGGTGTATCAAAAGACGGGTTGAGCCACGGCGCCGGCGGCGTTGTCTGCCGTCGCACCACAGAGGTCGCACATGAGTGAATATACCTTTACCGAACAGGAACTGCAGGAGCTGAAGGAAATTTTTTTCAGCGAAGCCTATGAGATACTCCAGGCCCTCGACCAGGAAGTGCTGAGTCTTGAGACCGGCCAGGACCGGGACAGCTCGCTCAAGAATATCCAGCGGCATCTCCACACGCTCAAGGGGAATTCACGGGCCCTCGGATTCACCTGCCTGAATACCCTCACCCACAAGTCAGAGGGCCTGCTGAAGGCGATCCAGGACAGCGCCATGGACGTAGATCAGGGAATGATCGACCTCCTTTTTGCCATCAACGACACGCTCCAAATTTATCTTGACGGGTATAAGGCCAATGCCGAGGTAAAGCTCGACGAGCGGCTCCTTGAGCGCGTTGAAGGCAGACTCTCGACCATGGGCAACGGCAACGGCGACGAGCCGCACCCGGCCTCAACGCCGGTGAGCGAGCAGAGCGGGGCCGTCTATGACATCGTCGTGACCTTCGATCCCCGGTGCGACATGAAATCAGGAGGCGCCAATCTGATCGTGGAGCGGCTTTCGGCGCTCGGCGAGATCCTCGGCGTGGAACCTGCCCTGGAACCGGGAATGATCGAACAGGCCGCGCGGTTCTCCGTTCGCTTCGGCTCGCCCGACGGCATGGCCCCGCCCAGAGAGCTCATCGATATGCCCGGTATCACCGACAGCGTGGACATCCGGAGACACGAAACGGGAGAAACGGCGCTGCCGAAGCAGGAACAGAAGAACGCTCCGGTCCAGGACGACGCGGCGCAAATGCTGCGCGTTGAAGCGCAGCGGGTCGACAAGATCCTCAATCTCGTCGGCGAACTCGTGATCGGGCGTTCCATGGTGGGCCAGATCCTGTCGGAGATCGAGGAGCGGCATAAGAAGGACGTCCTCGTCAAGAGGCTTGCCGATGCCAACGCCTTCATGGAAAAGACCCTTACGCAGCTCCAGAAGAACGTGATGAAGATCCGCATGCTGCCCATCTCCCAGGTGTTCAGGAAATTCCCGCGCGTTGTCCGGGACCTGGCAACGGAAAAGGGGAAGCAGATCAATCTCGTGATGGAGGGCGAAAAGACCGAGCTGGACAAGAGCATCCTCGACGTCATCGGGGAGCCCATGATCCATCTCGTGCGAAATGCCGTGGACCACGGAATCGAGCTGCCCGATGAGCGCGAGCGGTCCGGGAAACCCCGGACGGGCACCATTACGCTCCGGGCGTTCCACGATGGGAACCAGATCGTCATCGATATTATTGACGACGGCGCAGGGCTCGACCCGCGGAAACTCCGGAGAAAGGCAGTGGAGAAGGGCGTCAGGACCCAGGACGAGATGGACCGGCTTTCGGACGAAGAGGTCCTGGACCTCATATTCCTTTCGGGGTTCAGCACGGCCGAGGCGGTTACGGACATCTCGGGCAGGGGGTTCGGCATGGACATCGTCAGGACGACGGTGGAGTCGCTGCGGGGCAGGATCCAGGCGAGGTCCAGACCGGGCGAGGGGGCAATATTCACGCTCCGGCTCCCCCTCACCCTCGCCATCATCAGGGCCATGCTGTTCTGGGTCGGCGGCCGGCTCTTCGCATTGCCCATGACCACGATCGAACGGATCGCCCGGGTCCGGGAGTCCGACATTCAGACCGTCGGAGGGAGCGACGTCCTGCGCTTCCGTGAGACGGTGATCAGCCTGATATCCCTGAAGGACACCTTGGTCATTCCCGAAAACCGCGGCGCGCCGGGCCAGCGGAAGTTCGTCATCATCGTCAGTCTCGGCGACAAGTTCTTCGGGTTCGCCGTGGACAGGCTTGTGGGCCAGCAGGAACTGGTGATCAAGGCGCTCGACGACCACTGGGGCATGGTCAATTGCACCGCCGGCGCCTCGATCCTCGGCAATGGCAAGGTGGTCCTGATCCTGGACGCGCCGGCATTGATCGCCAAAGAGATGCGGCGAGAGGCGGGGAGAGCATGATATGGAGCGAGCCAACCGAGTTGGCGTCAGAGATAACGGCAACACCCTGCTCTTGCGAAAACGCGGGTGCAGGCGCGGTTGCCTTGGTCCAGACAGGGAAAGCCATGAATAGAATTCGGGTAATGGTCGTCGATGATTCAGCGCTCATGCGCAAGCTCATCAGCGATATTCTCATGAAGGACCCCGACCTGGAAGTGGTGAACACCGCCATGGACGGCCTGTTCGCGCTCAAGAAGATACCGCAGGCAAAGCCCGACGTCATTACCCTGGACCTGGATATGCCGCGGATGGACGGCCTCACCGCGCTCCGGTATATTGTGAACGACCATCGTATACCGGTGGTGCTCGTGAGCTCCCTCACGACCAAGGGCGGACGGCTGACACTGGAGGGGCTGGCGCTGGGGGCCGTGGATTTCATTACCAAGCCCAAAGACGCCATCTCCCTGCATCTCCATGAAATCGCCGAAGAACTGATCAAGAAAGTAAAAATGGCCAGCCGCGTGAAAGTGGGGAAGGCCGTCTTCCCCGCATCGGAGCGGTTCCCGCCTCAACCGGTCCCCGCGCCGAAGAAGCGGTCGCAGACGGAGCTCCTCAAGACCGTCGTCGCCATCGGCATATCTACCGGAGGCCCGAACGCCATCAGCTACATGCTCCCCCGTCTGCCCGAGGATTTCCCCGCAGCTGTCCTCATTGTGCAGCATATGCCCGAGGGGTTCACCAGGATGTTCGCCGACAGGCTGAACCAGGCGTGCAAGATCCAGGTGAAGGAGGCGCAGGAGGGCGACCGGCTGCTTCCGGGGTCCGCGCTCATTGCGCCCGGCAACAGGCATTTAAAAATAACGAAGATCGGCAAAGGCAGCGTGGCCGTGCTTTCCGCGGCCCCGCCGGTGAACGGCCACCGCCCGTCGGCCGACGTGCTGTTCGATTCAGTTTCGCAGCTCTACGGCGCCGACGTCATCGGGGTCATCATGACGGGCATGGGCGAGGACGGGGCGCGCGGCCTGGGGAGGATCAGGGCCTGCGGCGGCCACACCATGGCGCAGGACGAAGAAAGCTGCGTGGTGTACGGCATGCCCAAGGTCGCCGTCGAAATGGGGCACGTTCAGGAAGTTCTTGCGCTCGGGGACATACCCGACAGACTGTCAGCACTGGTACGGGAGGTAAACACCTATGCAGGGAAACCAGGACAGACCGTTTAACTTTCTCGTTGTGGATGATTCCGAATTTGCGCGCAAGTCGCTCATCAAGGTGCTCGCCGGCATCGGGGGGACGCTTGCGGGCGAGGCGGTTTCAGGCCAGGACGGGGTGCAGAAGTACCGGACGTTGAAGCCCGATATCGTGTTCATGGACATCACCATGCCCGGGATGGAGGGAATCGACGCCCTTGAAATGATCATTCGCGACGACAGCCGGGCAAAGATCATCATGGTCTCGTCCCTCGGCCATCACCAGCTCGTGAAGGACGCGCTGAAAAAAGGGGCCAAGCATTTTATTACCAAGCCGGTGCAGAACGTGCCCATGAAGGAGATCGTTCGGTTCGTGCTGGCGCACTGAGATCGAAAAATCTTAAATTTTTCGTTTGGCGCTTTGGATTTGACGCTTCTGTATTCTTCGCGTGTGGCAGTTCAGGGTTTTGAATTTCGGATTGAGGATTTGAAATTTGAGGTAAACCTATGCGTCTCGACTATATCAATCCCATCGTTGAATCCGCGGTAAACGTCCTGTCAGAGTTCACCGGCTCGCGTGCCGAGCGGGGCAGCATGGAGCTCCACGGCGACGCTTCTCCGAAAAAGGACGTTGCCGCCGTCATCGGGATGACAGGCGAAGTGGAGGGACGCATCATCCTCGAAATGAGCAAAGATACGGCCCTCAGCGTGGCCGGCGCCCTGAACGGGGAAAAGTTCTCCGAACTCACCCCCTATGCCCTTGATACGGTGATGGAACTGACGAACGTGATGGTCGCCCGGGCGGTATCCACGCTGAACGACCGGGGCTTTACCTTCCGCCTGACCCCTCCGCTCATCTTCACCGGCCAGAACCTCTGCTTCTCCAGCGGCCTCAACATCGAAACCCTGGTCATTCCCCTGCGGGCGAGCGTGGGCGAGATGAACCTGAACGTGGCGCTGCGGATGAACATCCTGTAGCGAATTTTCCCTGACCCATCACGTCTGCTCTTTTCCAGTCAAAATTCCAGGTTCTGAAAACCATTCTGTCTTTCCTCACCTCCGGCGAGCACCTAAAACATTTAGGATAAACTATTTTCTGCTGCATCCGGCAATAGGTGAGCAATGGGCTTGTGGTATAAAAGTCCAGTCGTTGGACAGGGGGCGGAAAAAAGAATGACTGTTTGGGACATGTATGATAGAAACAAGCGTAACAGTTTAGCCGTTTTTGAACTTTTTTGATCACGCGCCCACATAGTTCTTGACTTGTGGGCGCTTTTTCGGTATACCTATGTGAGTATTAATACTCATGCAAGAAGGAGGCCAAAACCCATGAAGCGAATCGATCTTTTAAAGAAACAGCGAGTCCGGCTGCGGGAGGACATCTCGGCGATGCTCGACAGCTACCTGATCGGCACCGTCGCCAAATCCCCTTCCATGTCCGGGCACAACCTGACGACCAAGGTGGAAGGAAAAACCGTTACACTGTACGTCAGGAAGGACATCGCCCCCATGGCGACGGAGATGAGCGTGTGGTATAAGAAGCTCTGGACGCTGATCCAGAAACTATCGAAGGTAAATTGGGAGCTGCTCAATTTGGAGAGCAAATAGGAATGTCCCGGCATCCCTGGCCGCCCATGATTTTGTCTGTCTCTATGAGCACACCTGCCCTTATCTGGACGGTCTGTCCACGTCGTGGGTCCTGAGCGAGTACCGTCGGGCCGATGATGTATATCATGGGCATCTGCGGATCATCGATAATTTTCGGGAAGCGGTACAGGAGCGGGATGGGCGGATACGGGTCCTGGAACGGGAGAATGCGGAGCTTCGGGCCAAGTATCAGGCATTGCATAGAAAGCAGTTCAAGCCGAACCGAAAACAGGCTGAGACGGACAGCAGGCACGGTTCATCATCTATCAACGCGAAACCAAAGAAGCGCGGGGCGCCGAAGGGGCATCCGGCATGGACGAGGCCCATCCCGACGCGGATTGACCGGATTATCCCAGTTCCCGTTCCGACCGTCTGTCCCCACTGCGGGTCAAATGATTTGACGCCCGAGAACACGTTCCACGAGCACATCCAGGAGGATATTGTCGTCAAGCCCAAGACCATGGTCACGAAGTATGTGCATGCGGAGGCGTTCTGCCCTCGCTGCAACCGGTCCGTTGTGCAAGCGGGGCCGGACGAGATCCCGAACGCCCCGATCGGGCCGGCTGCAAAATCCACTGCCGGGTATCTTCGCTATAGGGTCGGCATCTCCTACCGGAAGACGCAGCTGATACTTGAAGACCTGTTCGGGCTCTTCTGCGCTCCGGCCTCGCTCGTGGGGTTTGACCGGAAGACGGCAAAAAAGGGAGAACCAATCTATGAGGATGTGCGGGAGAAAATACGGGTTTCCCCTGTAGTCCATGCTGATGAAACCTCCTGGAGAAATGACGGCAAGGGGTATTTTGTATGGTTCGCGGGAAATGACGATCTGGCCTTCTTCCACATAGACCGGCGCCGATCTGCGGATGCGGCGAAAACTGTCTTTGGAAATAATTTTGACGGTACGCTGATGCGCGACCGCTATGCCGCATATAACGGCATTGGTCTCGACTGGCAGGCGTGTCTGGCGCATATCATCACCAACGCCAAGGACCTCGGCCGGGAGCACGCGCTTTTGCCGCAGCCGGAAAAGGACCGCTGCGTGGAATCCCTCGTGAGCAATGTCGCAGACCTCGGCAAACAAGCCTGCGATGCGGGACGGAAACTAGAATCCGGCGGCCTCCCCTGGAAGAAGGCGGCCGATATCGAAAAACGCTTTGTTGCTGAACTCAATGAAATCTGCAAGCGGCCGCTCCGGTTCAAACCCGCCGAGACTCTGCGGTCGTACCTCATCGGCCCTGAGCAGAAGCGCCTCTTCACCTTCCTGCGCATCCCCGGCGTGCCGCCGACGAACAATCATGCCGAACAGTCGCTTCGGCACATGGTGATCTTCCGCAAGGTGTGCTTCGGGACGAGATCGAACAGCGGAATAAAGACCCACAGTATCATCCCCACGCTCATCCAGACCGCCAGAAGGCAGAATGTCCATCCAAGGGAGTTTCTGCAGACCCTCCATACGGCCGATACCGCAACAGCCCAGGCCGCACTGTATAATAATTCGAGTTGAAGAAATATGCAGAGCCGGTACAATACGCTCATAGCTCTTTCCGGCCTCGCAGGTCTGCTGGACTAAGAGGGCCGGACTGTCTTCGGCAGGGGGACGAAAGGACTAAACTGTTACCCCTTCCCTTTTTTTGATCACATTGGTACTGTGCAGTGTGGCAGTCGGAATGTTCTTTGTTGTGCTGAACATCGGTGTAAATCTATTGATAAGAATTGCGAAAAATACAGAAAAACAAAAGCAGTAACTACGGCAACGATTCTATGGATAGCCGATAAGTCGGGAAAGAACCTGAGAAAGATACTCACCGTTGACCTCCGTGACAATTGGCATCTGGATGTCAAGAATTCAAAAACACGAATTGTGAAAAAAGATATGAATACGTTTCTCATCACCGAGGCAGCCTGGTAAGTCGACACAGACCCAAAGAGGTGCCAAGATATGAGGAAATTTCTTTTCGCGTTGGCGACATTCTATCTAATTTTCTATATCGTATCGTTCTTGCCTGCATTCGGTGTCAGCAAGCAGCATTTTGTCAAAAAAGTACGGCGCGACCGAAAGAGAACAAAAAATAATTACAGATTTTTATGACGCATCATCAACCACAACAATGATTTCGATATGGAGCACTATTGCTATATACGGACTTTTTGCAGGATCTATGTTTTTTTAACCTGGGCGAAAGAATGATAAGCTCGTCCATGCGGATAGAGAGTCATATCTTCGATGATGACAACGCTGTCACGGTTGAAGATTAGACCCCTCTGTCCTGCATCTGGTTTCCTGGCTGACCGTCGTACCCACCGGTCCCGGTCACGCTCGGGACGATCCGCTCTTCCAACTCTTCAACTTGGGTTCTGGGCTTTTGTAGGTCGGGGTGACGCACAAGCCGTCCCGCGAGGAGCCACGCGCCCCCGCCGGCAAGCAGCACCACCAGCGCCCAGCGGGCGAGCACCGTGAGACCGGCGGCGTCCAAAGCAGGCCACTGGACCTTCCAGAGCACGTCGGCCCGCTCCGTCATCCAGTGCCAGCCAGTGTGGGCGGCCACCGCGGACAGGATCACCACGACGGCGCGCCCGGTGAGCGCGTACCGGAACAGCAGGGCCAGGGCCGGAAGTGCGACGAGCAGCATGAGGATCTGGCCGATCTCGATCCCGATGTTGAACGACAGAAGCGATACGAGGAGGTGCGAGCCGGCGAACTGGAGATTCTGGGCCAGGCCATACGAGAAGCCGAAGCCGTGCATCAGCCCGAACAGGCCCGTGATGAGCCAGCGATACCGGAGGTCCGTCACGACAATGTTTTCGAGCGCCATGTAGACGATGGACGCCGCGATGAGGGTCTCGACCAGCGGGGGGAACCACGCGCCGACCGGCACGAGGTCGTAGGCCGAGGCGATGAGCGTGATGGAATGGGCGACCGTGAATGCCGTGACCACCGGGATGAGGCCGCGGAGCCGCCGGAAGGGGATGATGAGGCAGAGGAGAAACAGGAGGTGATCCACGCCGCTCAGGATATGCCCGATACCGAGCGCGACGAACCCTCTAGCGGCTTGGTACCACGCGGGGTTGAGGTTCACGCGCCCCGACCGATTCGAAATCACGAACGCCCGGCTCCCTTCGTCGAGCGGCAGATACCGAACCACGAGCTTCAGATATTCCTCCGGGAGCCCGGGCGCCACCGTCATCTGGATCGCGAACCGGGACGTCGGCGAGCCGATGGGATAGGTGAACTGGGCGTCGAAGAAGCCCTGGTTCTGGTAGATCCTCTCCCCGGGAGCCATTGGCTGGGCCACGTGCGCAGCAGCCTGATCATATTGCTCAAAGGAGCGGTCCGAGGGTAAGGACAAGCGGCCTCGCGCGTGCGACGGGACCAGCCGGACCCCGTCCTCCCAGAGCGCGATTTCCTGGCCAAGTCCTCCCAGGGCTTCCTGAATCGCGGGCCCGGCCGCTGCCAGATCAATCTCAGGCCCGATGACCGGGAAGGCCACGGTGACTCTGCTCATGTCCGACGCGAGCACCGACAGGGGCACGCGGAGGACGAGGTGCGCCTGCGTCGGCTCGATCTTGACGAGGGCGTTCATCACCGTGCTGAGCGGAAACTGATGGGCAGTCGCTGGAAGGGAGCCGAGCGCCAGAAAGGTGACGAGACCGGCGCCCGCAAGTCTGAGCCAACGGCTGGACATGGCTAACACCTCCTGTGGCGAGTGGCGCCGGCCGGGAGCGCCCGGGCCCCCGGCCGGCCGATTGCGGACCTATGTGTTGCCCTACTCCGGTGAGTGACCTAGATTCACAAACTTCTGGATGCGGCGGCCGTTGACGGTCTCCGCCACGTAGAGGTTGCCCTTGGAGTCGACCGTCGCCGTGTGCGGGAAGATGAACTCGCCGGCCATCTGCCCGGCCCGGCCCAAGCTGCCGACGATCGTGCCGAGGGAGCGGTTCATGATCCAGACCTTGTCGCTGCCGAGGTCCGTGTCGTATATCCAGGTCTGGTTCTTGTCGATCGAGAAGTCGATGTCACACGCCCGCAGGGTTGACTGATCGAGGGGGCTCGGGGGATCCACGCGGATGTCCCGCAGCCAGGTGCCTTGCTTGTCGAAGACCTCGATCCGATGGTTGGCCCGGTCGCACGTGTAGACGAGCCCCTCCTTGCCGAGTACAACGCAGTGCGGATGGCCGCTGGTGCCGAACTGCCCTGGGTCGGTGCCTGGGCCAGAGCCCCACTGGCGGAGGAAGTTGCCGTTCTTGTCGAAGACCACCACGCGGAAGTTGCCGTAGCCGTCCGCGATGTAGATATCGCCGTTCTCCGGATCGACCGCGATGTCCGCCGGCCGGTGGAGCAGCGTGTGACTCGAGTTCAACGGCGTGCCTGTAGCAGTCCCGTCGGATGTGTCGAACAGCCCCTTGGTGCCGATCTGCAGCAGCAGGGTGCCGTCGTGCGTATACTTCTGCACGATGGCATCTGCGTTGCCGGCGATATAGATGTTATCCTGCTGATCGAAGAAGCAGCCGTGCAGGCCGTCCGGCAGGATGGTGCGGTCCCCCCAGGAGTTCACCAGGTTGCCCTCGGGATCGTACTCGAGCACCGGGGGCGAGGCGACCGACGTGGTGCCGTCATTCGCCGTGAGGTTCCCGCGGTTGACCGTGAAGATGTGATCCCGCGAGTCGACGCAGCTCCCACCCGGCTCCCCCGTCACCCACTGATGGCCGCCGGGAGCGGGCAGCGGCTTCGGCCAGAACGGATCCACCTTAAACTTCGGTGGGACAAGCGAGACACCGCGGTCTGCTTTCGCCGGGAAGGGATTCCAGATTCCAAGTGCGAAGACAAGCGCCGCGAGGATCGCGGCGGCATACACGTATTTTAGCTTTAACATGTTCGTGCCTCCTTTTCTGACCTGACCTTGCAGACTTGAACTTGAAGCTGATCAGCTTCAAGTCTGCTCAAGGTTCACATTAACAACTCACACACCGCCGGTCGACACCTGGCCGCCGGCGCCTTCGTTCCCCGGATTGTTCGTGTTGTTGAGAGGCGGGTTGTTGTTGCCCGGATTGCCGATAAAATCCGGCGCGATCCGCTCTTCTAATTCCTCGATCTTGAGCGTGAACATGGTCTGTCACCTCCTTTCTTTCTCGGACAACGTAAGTCTTCTGCCTCTTCTTGTGATGCGGATCGGGGAATACCTTTACAATTTAGAACCGGCTGCTTGATTAACTCTACCAGATGATGCCCCTTCGTCAATTATCATTCTTGCTCTTCTTTATTCAGAAATTGTCGCAGACTTAAGGAGTAAAAAATGAAATTTTGGAAAGATTATTTTAGAGAGGATTTTTTGCGCAGTTCCTTGTAGGAGGTAGGGGTGAGACCCTCGGCCTTTTTAAACTGTCTTATGAATGTCCCGAGGTTATTAAATCCTGCATGGGAGGCCACTTCCTTGACCCTGAGGTCTTCTCTCTTCAGGAGTTCCTTTGCCTTGTTTATTTTCACGAGGGTTACGAACTTCATGGGCGACGTGCCAAAGTGTTTTTTGAAGTTCCTGCAGAAATAGTACTTGCTCAGGTTAGCCATACGTGAGAGGCCTTCGGTGGTTATTTTTTCGGAAAGATTGTCTCCGATATAGCTTGCGGCGCGCAGCAGATTGGGCGGTTTATCGGACGTAGCGCAGAGATCGTTGCCGGCCGTGATGCTCGTCATGAAGGGAATTCTCTTCTCCCTCGATGCTCTCTTGATATCGAGGAACCTCCTGATAACTCTTTTAAGCTCGAATATATCCACAGGCTTTACGAAGATCTCCCTTGCGCCCGTTCGCAGAGTATTTGCTACTACATCCATCGAGCTTTCCCCGGCGATGAAGATGACCGGGGTATCCACTCTCAACGTCTTGATCTTTCTGAGAAGTTCGAGGCCGCAGATGGTGTCAGAGCCGCAGTCGAGGAGTATAACATCAGGAGATGAATTTTGAATCGCCTCCAGAGCATCCTTCCGGCAGACTATCTTCGTCTGCTCTCCTTCGAGGCGGATGGCGTTATAGAGCACGTGGCTTTCCATTTCGGCAATAATGATAACTGAACCTTTGCCGACAGTATCATCCCCGATCTCTACGTCGAATTTGATTTTTTGCAAGACCATCAGAGTTCGCGTGTCGTCATCAAATGCCCGGAGAATTGGAGTTCACACCTCGGCCGTCACTAAGATTTATAGAGAGGGTTAGATGTAAAGACGATTTATATTCATAAAATCATATGGAAACTGCTTTGTCAAGGTGGCCGAAAGTATCATGACATGTTTAGTGCAACGATGGTATATGCTCTTGAAGGTGCAAACGTTTGTCATGAAGAGGCAGAATAAGCATTTGGGGTCATGTAAGCATTTAAGCATTTGGGGTCAAAGCATTTGGGGTCAAAGCATTTGGCATTTTGGCATTTTTGGCATTTGGGGTCAAGTCTTGACGGCCTGTTGCCCAAACCGATTTTGTCACCCTGAACGCAGTGAAGGGTCTGCCATCGTATTGTAAATGCGGGATTCTTCGCTACGCTCAGAATGACATATTTGCCGTAAAGTGATTTGGGCAACAGCCCGTTGAAAAGGCAGTTTCTTATATTTCAAGACCTGTCCCCATGCCCTTTGTCCCCATGCCCTTCACCTAGACAGAGAGGAGCGGTTATGGCGGACAAAAGGCTTGCGCGGATTAAACAGCAGATAGAAGAGATCAAACGGGAGCTGATGGGAATCGACGAAATGCGTCCAGGCTCACTAACCAAGCTGTACCGGAATGTTAAGGACAAAAAATGGGAGTTCTACCAACTCAGCTACACGCATAAGATGAAAAGCAAGACCAACTATGTCAGGACGCACCATGTCGCTGAACTGAGAGAGCAGATCAAGACCTATAAGAAGTTTAAAAAACTGGCCGAAAAGTGGATAGACCTATCCATCGAGCACTCAAAGATAAAGGTGGACTTGGCCAACCGCAATCAGATAAAATGACTTAGAACTCAGGACTCTCAAGGACCTTAGTAGCAGCTTCTTTCACCGGCACAGGCGGGAAGACCATCTTCGTCGTTGTTGATCCTGACAATCAGATATCCGAGACATCGGAAAGAGACAATAAAAACCCCTTGCACAGCGCAAAGAACATAATGTATACTTGAGCATAAATCAAACGGGGAGGTCAAAAAATGCACGAGGAAGAGATTCTAAAACGTATCACGTTCAATCCCGCAATTTTCGGAGGGAAGCCGATCATTCGTGGCATGAGGATAGCCGTCGAACATATTCTCGGGATGATGGCAGCCGGTTCAACTGTCGAAGAGTTGTTAGAGGCGTATCCTTTCCTGGAAAAGGAAGATATTCAGGCGTGCCTCGTATTTGCCCATCGGATGGTATCTCATGAGCGGATCGAGCCCGCTCTCGTAGCTTAGAGATGAAGTTCCTTGTCGACAGTTGCATATCGAGCTTTGCCGTCAAAGCACTCAGAGGGGCGGGCTTCGATGTCGTGTGGATTCCCGAGACGGGAAAAGACCCGGGTGATGAGGCCATTATTCAGCGCTCAGTCGACGAAGACTCTATTTTGGTCACAGCCGACAAGGATTTTGGCGAACTCGTCTTCGTTTTCGGCAAGCCGCACTCGACAATCATACGGCTGGTGGATATCCCCGCGAGGGATCAAGGAAAGATATTGCTCCGATTGATCGAAACGCATCAAGATGCTATAAACCAGAAAGCTCTGATTACCGTGGATAGATATCGTGTAAGGATTCGTCTGATGAATAAGACGGAATAAAGTTCAGGAGAACATATCATGCGGACTTTTTCTCGGATTTTGAAGATGGTTTCTGCACTTACGTTGTTTTTCTTCTGCTGGACGTACATGCCGCTGTATGCGGCCGTGGTATGGGCGGCGGAGCCGCCGCGAGTGCGGAATATGGAGCGAGCCGACCGCGTCGGCGTAAAGGACGGCAACACGGTTGCCTTGGTCCAGAGGCCGGAAGAAAAGTTCGAGAAGGCGCTGGAGGCGGTCCGCGAGAAGATCCACAAAGCGCAGGAGAAGCTTGCCCTGAGCAAAGTCGAAGGGACGGCAGACATCACCGCTGAGGTCGCGGAGGTAAAGGCAAAGAGAACAGAGATTGAGAAAATAGATATTGAGCTAAAAGCGGAATTCGCCGCAACTGAGAAGAAGCTCAAAGACGCGAAGCTGCCGAAGGAAATCCTCGACCGGCATTATAAATTCGTAAAGCACTACGAAGACAACCTTGCAGAGTTAAGGGCCAACCTGGAAGAAGTAGGGAAGTATGCAGTAGGCAGTAAACAGGGAAGAGAGGCGCTGAAAAAAGCCAAGGCCCATCTCGATAAAACCAAGCCTCCAACGAAGCACGTTCCGCTCGACCCGAACAAGCTGCCGTTCAGGACCGTCAAGGCCAAGGAAAGAGCGCCGAGGTTAAAAAAAGAGGAGTTTGAAAAAGATTTTCCGTCACACAAAAAAGCTAAGAAGCTCGCAAGCGTTGAAAATACTATTGCCGCGAATGATCATCCCCGATTAAACTATTCGGGGACAGGCTTATTAACACGCATCAAGCATAAGCCCATTCAGTTGGCATTCAATGATAGTGGGACGTTTAGTGATCAGCCGGTTTCATTTCGATCAGACCGACTCTCAGCATCCTCATCGACATCTATAAATGATTTCATTCCCCAATTAGCCCTCAGCGATTCAACACCGATCCTTCTTGCGCAGGCGGCAGACGCGCCTACTGCTGACGATCTCGCCGAAAATGGGATCGAAATTCAATTTACTGACGATATCAAGGCCAAGGCAGCGGAACTCGGATACAGCCCGGTCAAAATCTACGAGTGGGTCAGGAACAACATCGAATTCGTCCCTACCTATGGCTCCATCCAGGGCGCCGACATGTGTCTCCAGACGAAGATTTGCAACGATTTCGACACTGCCAGCTTGCTAATCGCTTTGCTTCGCACGTCCGGTATTTCCGCCCGGTACGTGTACGGCACCGTCGAAATACCGATTGATAAAGTCATGAACTGGGTGGGGGGCGTGACCGATTACAAGATGGCAGGAACGATACTGGCCACGAACGGCATACCGGTCACCCTCATGAAAACGAGCGGCGGCGTTTACAAAAATGTTCAGATGGAGCATGTTTACGTAAAAGCTTTTATTGACTATATCCCTTCACGCGGCGCGGTCCACAAGCAGGGCGATACCTGGATACCGCTCGACCCCAGTTACAAGCAATACACCTACACCCAGGGTATCGACATCAGTTCTGCCGTGCCTTTTGATGCTCAAACATTCGTAAGCCAGCTCCAATCCACGGCGACGATCAACGAAACGGAAGGATATGTAACGAACGTCGATTCAGCGTATATCCAGCAAGCCATGCAGGACTACCAGACCCAGGTCCAGGATTACATCACCCAGAACCATCCGAACGCTACGGTAGGAGACGTCATCGGTAAAAAAGAGATCGTCAAACAGGAATTTCCTTACCTCATGGGCACCCTGCCGTACAAGACTATTCAAATTGGCTCGGAATTCGCTGATGTACCAGCAAAGTACAGAGCGACATTAACATTTGAAATTTCTGATATGTCCGGCTCAAATAGCGGGTTCTCATATACATCACAGCTCCCATCGATTGCGGGGAAAAAGATCACGTTGTCATATGATCCCGCTACGCAGGCTGATTCTGATTTGCTGAATCGTTACGGGGGAGATGTGACGAAAGTTCCGCCCTATCTCCTAACCCTACGTCCCGTGATAAAGATCGACGGTGCGACGGTAGCGTCTGGTCCACAAATGCAATTAGGCGTTTCACATGACTTCATCATGGCATTTTATGATCCAGGAATAGGTACTGATCGAGTTCAAAATGTTTTTGATGCCGGTGGATATTCTGCAATCGTCGTGGAACCACAACGGTTTTTGTATAGTATTTTGGAGACTAATGCACTTAAATTTAAAAGTACTCTTGAAGCAATGAAGGCTCAATTGAATAATGGAGAACAGCCAGTTGTAGAACGAGATAAATTGATAGGAGATTGGTTATGGCTGCAAGGGCTCTATTATTTTTATGCACAAGGCAAGATGCTTGGGATAGCGGAATGGCTTAATGGTGTAACCGCTGCAAAGGGCATCTCAGCGGCCATCACATCTGCAGTGCCTTCGGTTACTTATCTTTTTTCTATTCCTAAGAACTTTGATCTCGAAGGTTATGGAATCGATGTCGACAGAAATATTTTCACTGTGTTTTCAAAAACAGGTGACCAAGAAAAGACAAAACAATTCATGGAGACGGCAGGCTATATATCATCAGGCTTAGAACATAATCATGCAGAAACACTTTCAAAGATACCTGCCATTTCGACGATAAGCCTGCTTAATGCGGCAAATAAGGCTGGAATACCCATTTACACTATCACATCAAATAATATAGCAACAATTCTTCCAAAACTCCAGGTGTCATCTGATGTTATAGCTGACATTAATAATGCCATCGGAGCTGGCAAGATTGTAACGGTACCCGCAAGGGCAGCATCCTACTATGGGTCGGTTGGTGTAGGATATATAATTCAGGATCCATTTACTGGTGCTGGAGCATATAAAATCAGCGGAGGTTCAAATGGTGGTTGGCAAGCGTTGACTGATTGTTTAAAAGATATCCTCCTCATGTTTTGCAACATAGGCGCGCCAAGTGCTGGATATGCATTTAGTGTTGAAGCTTTAAGCTGGATTGATTCTTACCTAGAATCAGGAAATGCTTTAAATTGGTCGTCCATGACAAGTGCTGACATTTGGTTTATAGCAATTATGACAGTGATATCTCTTATGCTGGCCTTCTTCCTTGTAGTACTTGCAGTTTGGTTTCCAGTGATCATTTTCGCTGCGAGTATCCTTTTTCAGTTTTTTGTAAAATTAGTACAAACATCTGCGAGAGGCAGGGCGTGGTGGTGTGCGCTTCCTTGTGCTCCCGTTATAATAGACGCTTACCAATTTTGGTTTGGCGATATTAATTATAATAATCCTTGTTATTGAAACTAAGGAGCGGAAAGATGAAAAAAAGATATGACTATCATAGCGTCGAAGATTTTAAAGCGATATTTATTGGCTTTTCAATCGTTGCGGCAACAATTTCCATATTTTTTGCAATAAGAGAAATATCTTTGTCGGGTAAATTATTTTTTCTCATCTTGGCTATATTAAGCATCATCGTGCCCGTTTTTGCATACTTAAACAAAAAACACACCTTTATCGAGGTGAACGAAAACGGAATTTTGTTTAATGGACGGAAAAAAAGAGTTTTTGCGCAGTGGACAGGCGTCAGAGAAATTAAAATGCTAACTCCGTTAAAAGCCAGTTTCAGATACAAAATATATACTGACAAAGGCAATTTTACTATTGGCATGGTTGAACCAGCGAACGAACCTTCGCTTTCTTCATTCGACTTAATGAAAGCGAACCGCGCAAAATACTTGAATGAATTAATAGCAGAGATTAGAAAGCGAGCGTCTCGCGCGAAATTAACGTATTCGTTGCTTAATCGACCATTATAAAATCGAGTGACGTTTGAGGTAGTATGTTTTGTCTCTCTGCATTGAAGATATTCATTGAGATATCCGGAGGAGCTATGCGAAAAAGCGTCCAAATCATCGCTGCTTTTATCTTATTATCGACAATACATTCTTTCGCTTTTGCCCAATCTCCCCAAATTTCCTCCGGCCTCACGTGGCTTTATTCTTCGCAGACGTCCGCCGGAAATTGGCCGGAGGTCACGACCACCGATTATTACTCCACGGCCGCGGCACTGGATGCTGTTTATGCCCTTGATCCCTTAAACCCTGCATACAGCACGGCCTTTCAGTGGATGAGCGGCCAAGTCGTATCGCCGACGGATTATCTCTCGAGACGGATCATCGCGCTTAAACGCGCCGGACAGGACACTTCCAGCGAATTAGAGGGGTTGCTTCTTTACCGCAATTCCGACGGCGCATGGGGAGGCGATTCGGAATATTTTTACAATATCCTGGACACGGCTCTCGCCCTCCAGGCTCTCCAGGCACTGGCTTACTCCGATTATTCTGTTCTTTTTCAGGCCGTAAATTTCATTACCTCGAATCAAAATTCGGACGGCGGCTGGGGCTTCGCGGCCGGTGAGGACAGCAATGTTTTCGCAACCGCCGCAGTCTTGAAAACCTTGTCTTCATATAATAGCGTCACCTTCAACGTTCAAAGTTCGATTGACAGGACAATTGCGTATCTCCTCACGAAACAGAATCCGGACGGTGGTTTCGGCTCCAGTCCTTCTATGGTTTACGATTCCGGTTTAGCGCTCGACGCATTGATTTCGAGCGGAGCGGCCAATATCACAACCGTTGTATCCAACGGCGCCGCCTATCTCACCACAAATCAGTTATCGGACGGCAGTTGGAATGACGATCCCTATTCCACGGCGCTTGCCTTGCGCGCGCTCGCGAGCGCGAGGCCTAATCTTGTTATTTCATCAAGTGATATTTCCCTTTCAAAGTCAATGCCGATAGAAAATGAGTCCATCACGATTACTGCTGCAGTAAAGAACACGGGATTCGACAACGCTTCTAATATAATCGTTCGTTTTTATCTCGGTGACCCTTCTGCTGGCGGAACTCAAATTGGTTCTGATCAAATCATTCCTTCTTTATCCGTCAATTCATCATCTCAAGTCTCGATCACACAATCCTTCACCGGCACGGGCGGCAAGACCATCTTCGTGGTCGCGGACCCGGACAATACCATCTCCGAAACCTCAGAGAGTGACAACAAATCCTCTGCCCGCATCTGGGTCGCGACGGGGCCGGATATTGCCGTTTACTCCGAAGACCTGAAACCTTCGACCTATGTTCCGAGTGCCGGAACTGCGTTCACACTGGAATACACGGTCAGGAACCTGGGTGAGTCCGAGACAGGGGCTTTTACCATATCTCTCTACGATGGGGACCCCGCCTCTGGCGGGACGCTCCTTCAGACCGGAAATATTTCCGGTCTTGTGGGCACAGCGGTCCGCACGGGCTCTTTCGGCGTCACGCTTACCGGCGACGGCTCGCATACGCTTTACCTGACCGCTGACCCCGGAACCCTGATCCCTGAATTATCCGAGACCAACAACACCGGCACGGTCACGGTCACCGTCGGGGGCTTGCAGGGACAGGTTGACCTTGCGGTTACGTCCGGCGAAATCACCCTCACCCCCAGCCGGCCCACAGCCAACCAGACTGTCCAGATCAGCGCGATCATCCGGAACCAGGGATACGCGGACGCAGGCTCCTTTACCGTGGACATCTACGACAATGCGCCGGAATCCGGCGGCACGCTCATCAAGAGCGAGACAGTCTCATCCCTCGCTTCAGGCGGGACATACACGGCGACCGCAAGCTGGACGATCAGTTCCGGCATTCATGACCTCTACGTCATCGCTGACCAAACGAACGCGATATCCGAAGCCGATGAAAGCAACAACACCGCCGCGGTCCGGGTCATGACCGATATGGTGGACATCACCATTTCCGCAACGGACCTGTCTTTTACCCCGTCCCATCCCGTTTCCGGCGACTCCGTTCTCCTCTCCGTCACGGTCCACAACGCGGGCATCAGGGAGACGGGCGCCTTCAACCTCGCGCTCTATGACGGAGACCCCGCTTCAGGAGGGACGCTTTTAACGACGTATACAGTAGACAGCATACAGGGAGACGGAACAACTACGCTCCCCTACACCTTCACCGCAGTCCCCTGGACCTACCGGTTCTACGCCATCACGGACACGGAAAGCGTCGTCACCGAACTCTACGAGACCAACAACCAGGCCATCCGCTCACTCAAGATCAAGGTGCCGGACGAAATTCTCGGCCCCGATAACGTACCAACAGCGCCGAACTTTACAAGCATGCTCTTCACCAGCCAGACCTTAACCTTGTCCCCTCATGTGAAAGCAGCATTCGAAAACACCGGTAACGCAAAGATTGCTGATTCCGCCAGTATTCTCATTTTCGAAGACAAAGACAACGACGGCAGATATACAGCAGGAGTGGATAAGTTCTTAGGAACAGGCACATATACAATTGCTAAATTCAATGACGATCGCTTGCCCGAGATTGTTCTGCTCATTACGCAGGTGTATTCTCCGGCACAATATATGGAAGGGAGCGTCTATTTGACCGAGCATGACGGCAAAATCAAATGGGGGCCGGTGTATCTGAACAATCTTGCGCCCGATGCGCTGTTCGCGTCATACGACAGCGCTCTCGTAATCTCGGATTTTGATGGAGACGGACAGACTGAGATCAAAATCAAGAGCAATAGCAACGAAATCATACTTGATAAGGACGGGTATCTGAAGCCGCTGGAGAAGTAACCGCGTGGCGGCGAGAATAAGAAAGGAGTTTTGAAATGGAAAAGGACAACTACAAGTAAAGCGCTCTTAGCATCTTAACCGCGAGATCAAGCTTCTCCTTGTCACTGCCCTTCATTAAATCGAGGAGGTACTTTTTAGATTCCTGAACGGACTTTTCGCCGGCATAATTGAACAATTCAGAAATTTCGACGTTCAATGCCTGTGCCAATTTAATGAAGGTATCCAAAGTAGGGTTCTCTTTCCCTCTTTCGATACTGCTCAAATACTTCGAACTCATGGCGACCTTCTCGGAGAGTTTTTCCTGAGATAGGCCCCTGGTTTTTCTTACATGTTTGATGCGTAAGCCCACTTGTTGTTTAATAGAGGCGCTCTTGATTTTCATGAGTGCAATAATAGAAGCATTTGCTTGTCATGAAAACAATGCAATACAAAGAAATTACTTGACAATATCTGTCTATTGCATGTATAAATAATGGCAATACGTGGAAATATCACCATTTCATCAATCTGTCAAGATGTGGCAGTTTGCATTGACTGTAAAATAAAATTATGCTACAAAAGACAATCTAAAAGCAGCACCTTCCTTACAACATTTGCTGGTTCGACGAATCACGATTAGATCAGTATCAGAATTACTGCTTTTGCATTAACGCCTGCCTGTGCGTGACCGCACGCAGACAGGCATTACCTGTTTTAGCTTTTGCTTTAAAAACTGAATAAATGGAGAACAAACCATGCGGACTTATTCTATGAATTTGAAAATCACGGCCAGTATCACCCTCATGCTGTATTTATGGTGTTTCGGGCCTTTATTCCAAATTCCAGCCTCTTATGCCGCGGCGGGGTCCAGGGGGACGAAAGGGCAAAAGGCGGCGACCAGCGGACAGGAAAGACGAAAATCGACCGAAGAAAAATTCCGGGAGAGCCTCAACCGGATAGGAGAAGCAGGAGAGGACCGCGAGAAGCTCAAAGCCGAGAAGAGCGAGTTGGAGACGCTTGACACGGAATTACAGAGGCAATTCAAGGAAACCGAAACCAAGATCAAAAACCTCCCGGAGGTGATTAAACAGCGGCAGAGGGCGTTCGTGAAGAGATACGGTGAGGGCCTGAGCGCTCTCAGGACCCACCTGGACGGTGTAGAAAAAGCAAAGACAGGGGACGAAGCCAGGATTGCAGCCGGGAAGGTCAGGGTATTTCTCGAAAAGACCAAAGGCCCCTCGCGCCATCAAAAACTTGATCCGAACAATTTGCCGTTTAAAGCCAGAAAGGTTACAAAGACGCGCGAACCGCGCTTGAAACGGGAAGACTTCGAGCGTGACTTTCCACAACAGAAGACGCAGAACAAACGGAAGGTTGCCGAAATCCGGTTGATGCCTGATCTTCTGTCGAGCCGCCGGCAATACAAACCCGTTCTCCTGGCATTCAATGAAACTGCGAGCGACGTTCCTTTCCAAATTCCTCGCCCATCAGGGGAGAGGGCGGGGGTGAGGGGTGGTCTCAATCCGAAATCTGAAATCCTCAACTTGCAATCACAATTAGCTTTCTCCGATTCATCATCATTCCTCCTTGCGCAAGCGGGCGACGCGCCGACAGCCGAAGACCTCGCCGAAAACGGGATCGAAATACAGTTCACTGACGACATCAAGGCCAAGGCCCAGGAACTCAGTTACTCACCGCTCAGAATCTACGAATGGGTTCGCAATAACATCGAATACGCACCCACCTATGGCAGTATCCAGGGGGCGGACCAGTGCCTTCAGTCAAGGATTTGCAACGACACCGACACTGCCAGTTTGCTCATCGCTCTCCTCAGAGTATCAGGGGTATACTCCCATTACGAATATTCCACAATCGAAATTCCCATCGAAAAAGCCATGAACCTCGTCGGTGGTGTGACTGACCCAAAGATGGCTGGAACGATTCTCGCCACCAATGGCATACCAGTAACACTCATGAAGACAAGCGGCGGAACATATAAAGCCGTACAACTCGAACATGTTTACGTAAGGGCTTGGATCGACTATATTCCAAGTCGCGGGGCGGTCCACAAACAGGGCGATACCTGGGTGCCGCTCGACCCGAGCTACAAGCAGTACACTTACACCCAGGGAATCGATATCAAGACAGCTGTGCCCTTTGATGCCCAAGCTTTGGCAGACCAGATCAAGGCAACAGCCACTATCAACGAAACAGAAGGGTATGTAACGAATGTGAACTCCGCTTTGGTCCAGCAGACCATGCAGGATTATCAAACACAGGTTCAGAATTACATCAACCAAAACTATCCCAACGCCACTGTCGGCGATGTTCTCGGGAAGAAGGAGATCATTAAACAGGAATTCGGAATCCTGCCCGAGACGCTGCCGTATAAGACCATCCTTGTTGGATTGCAGTTTGCACAGATTCCCGACAGTCTCCGCGCGACCATCAGCTTCAGCATTCCCGACCCCACTGGCATGAGTGCTGGACTTTCCTATAGCACCAGCCTGCCTCAGATAGCTGGAAAGAAGATCACGCTCTCCTTCTCACCGGCTACAGCCAACGATAAAACCATTATAGAAACATATCTTCAAGCAACCCCCGGCTCATTGCCAGCGTATCTCATCAATCTCAAGCCAGAACTCCGCATAGAGGGCCTGGTTGTGGCAACTGGTTCTTCTGTCACTATGGGAAGCGCACAATCGTTCACCATGTCGCTTACTGAGCCGGGTTTTGGTGTGAGCCGTATCGATAATATAATTCAAGCTGGTGAATATTTTGGTATAGGTTTAAATACAGGTAAGATTGCTGAGAAGGTTTTGAGAAATATAAAGGACAAACTCGCCGAAACGAAAAATCTTTTAGTGACAAAAGATTATACCACTCTTACGAAAGATGCTCTTGTCGGTGATTTGCTGTATTTTACAGCTATTAATTATTTCGCCGACCTCGATACCGTTGATGAAATTACAGCTAAGGTAAAAAATGTGATTCGATACAGGACATCATCTGTAGGAATGTTCTATTTGCACATGAATGTCGAGGAAATATTTGGCATACCAAAAACCGTCAGTTCCAAGGGTATGATGATGGATGTGGACAGGATTATGCAAGCCGTGTTTAGCAAAGACGGAGATATGAACAAATTGAGAGAATACATGCTCGCATCAGGCGGGGTGTCTTCTGCTTTCGAAAGCAGAACCCCAGAGCAGATATTTTCTACACCAAGCAATTCAGTTGAGGGGCTTTCAGCGGTTAAAGCGTTACAGATAGCAAGTGAGCAGGGCATACCGATTTATAGTATTAATCAGGAAAATGCAAGCATAATTAATTCACAACTTCAAGTCGCCGCTGACGTCAAAAAACATATTCAAGATGCTCTGAATGCGGGAAAAATAATTGCGGTTCCGAAAAGGAATATAAATATTAACGGCTGGGACGGGTGTGGCTATATAATTATAGATCCCAATACGGGTGCCGGAGCGTACATGATAAGCGGAGGGACAAGTGGAGGCTTCCTCCTGGCCCCCTTTGTTAATATCGCGTTACACTTCTTAGTAACAGAAGCAGCTGCAGCGGAACTCGAGGAAACCTATATTAGTCAGGCAGGTGGCAATTGTATAAAATATTTTCATAGTAGTGAATATTGGGGTTGTGTTGGTCTCGTTGTTAGTGGCAGCTTGGAGAAACTGTTTAAAGGATTTTTAGGAATAGCGATGGTAATGCAATTCTTTGGAGGGTGGTTCGGATATGCTGCTGCAATACTGATTGGCGCAGGTATGGTGGCATGGGCCGTTAATCAGGGCGCAAAATGCAGAGAATTAGCTACTCACTGCGACCCCCCTGTTCAGTGAGAAGTGGAAAGGCAATAGAAAAGGAGGTTTATGATGAAAGAGAGAGTTATTTTAAAGGTTTTAATTTTGGTTAATTTCTATGCATTCGTTTGGAACTTCCTATTAATTTTTAGTGTTGTACCACTAAAAAAATATGATATGAGCGATTATTTATTTTCGCTTTTAATTTTTTTCTTTTTTGCCGTTTTAATTAAGCATCGTTTTTGGTTATTTGCATTTATATTTATGGAGCTTAATAGCTTAGCGCACTTTATAGTTGCAAAAATATTTGCGACTTTTGACGGGAATCTCTTTATCTCACTTCGTGATATCGATAATGTATTTGCTTTCTTAATTATTATCGCAGGGGCATTCAGCATATTGGCGTCGATAATTTATTTCTACAGATTATTAAGAGTAGAAGACTTTAGCTTCAAGCAACACTTCAGGTTTGCAACACGGAAAAGCTATTAAACGGCGCAAAAACTGTAGGCGCTTGGCTGGTGAAATAATATAATGAAGATATTCGTATTGCTTAGTGGAGTAATAGTAATCCTTTTTTCAATTTTTGCCGTCAGGGTTAGTAAATATCAAAGGCAAAAGTTGATTAATAGTCTATCGTCTTCACTCATGTATAAGACAAAAGATTTTAAGTCAATAATCGCTAGCAACAGCACAGCACTCACTAAAATCCGACAAATAAAGAAAGAATTAATTTATTCTTGTATCATAGTAAGCATTGCAATGCTCTCTCTCTGGTTATTACCAGACGACTTATTAAAAAATTTCCCTAAAAGTATTTTCCCTTTTGTTTTATTCGAAGTCTGGATAGTTTGTGCTGCTGTATTGATACTTGAGTCTTTTTTGAAAACTATAAACGAACGATTAGACAATAAGATAATGGGGGATCAGAAAAATGAATAAAATAGCATTTCTGAATCTATCGATTGCTTTGTACCTGTTTTTTCGCTACTTGCGAGCAAACAAAAATATAATTATTTTCTTTTTTTCACTTTTCTTTGTTGGCTTAGGAATTTTTGAATCTCGGAACGATCCTTTTGCAATTGTTATATTATCCGTTATCGCATTGGCCGCTATTCTTCTCGCTCTGCTTAAAGAAAAACGGCATCCCCTTATTCTGAAGTTACAACAGGGCTATAAACCTGCAGAGGTTATTTTATACTCAATAATATTTTTTGTTCTGATTTTACTTTTTTTGTTTATTTTTTATAAACGATAATTTTTCTATGCTTGCGCCTGTGGTTATCATGCATGCTGGGATCATCGGTGTCGGAGGAGGAGCTATGTTCAAAAGAGCAAGTCGCTTGAGCTTTCTGATTGGTTCATTCTTAATGTTTTTATTTACCTCTTTTGCATCCGCTCAAATACCGCAAATTCCGACAGGCCTCAGGTGGCTCAATTCCGCCCAGACCACTACCGGTAATTGGCCCGCTGTAGAGACGACTGAGTACTACTCCACATCCGCTGCGCTGGATGCTGTCTATGTCTTTGAGCCAACGAGTTCGACGTATACTGAGGGTCTTACGTGGCTCAGCAGCCAGGCTGTTTCGCCAACGGATTATCTCTCACGGCGGATTGCCGCGCTCAAACGAGCAGGTATGGATGCATCCGCTGAAGTCGAAGTGCTGCTCTATTATCGCGATCTTGTTGTTGGCGGCTGGGGGACACATAAGGGTTTTGACGACGGCATTTTAGATACCACCCTTGCCTTGCAAGCTCTTCGTTCAGCAAATTATTCCGACTTTGGCGTTCTCTTCCAAGCGATAAATTATCTTACTTCGAATCAAAAAAATGATGGCGGCTGGGGATTCAAGGATGACGCGGTCAGCAATGTTTACTTGACTGCTACTATACTTCAAATGTTAGCGTCATACAATAATGTTACCTTCAATGTCCAAAGCTCAATAGACAAGGCTGTCGCTTATCTGCTTTCAAAGCAGAATGCCGATGGTGGTTTTGGAAGTTCGCCGTCAAAAGTTTACGAATCAGCTCTGGCGCTTGATGCCCTGATAGCAAGCGGATCGAATGTTTCAGCGGTCGTTCCTGCAACGGTAAATTATCTGACTACAAGTCAATCAGCTAATGGCAGTTGGAATGATGATCCTTACTCGACCGCTTTGGCTCTTCGTGCGCTGGCGAGTGTACGACCAAACCTTTCAGTAGCATCGGTATCGTTCACCAATCCCATGCCGCGAGAAGGGGAGACGATAACGCTCACCGCAAACGTTCGCAATTCAGGCTATGACAGTGCATCGGATATTGTTGTTCGGTTTTATCTTGGAGATCCCTCTGCCGGCGGCATGCAAATTGGTGTCGATCAAATCCTTCCTTCTTTATCCGTCAATTCATCGTCTCAAGCATCCATCTCTCAATCCTTTACCGGCACCGGCGGCAAGACGATCTTCGTTGTCGCAGACCCGGACAATACCATCTCCGAAACATCAGAGAGTGACAACAAATCCTCATCCCGCATCTGGGTAGCAACCGAACCTGATATTGCCGTTTACTCCGAAGACCTCAAGCCTTCGACCTATGTTCCGAGTGCCGGAACTGCCTTCACTCTGGAATACAAGGTCAGAAACCTGGGCGAGTCCGAGACAGGGGCATTTACCATATCTCTCTACGACGGGGACCCCGCCTCTGGCGGGACGCTCCTCCAGACCGGAAATATTTCCGGCCTTACGGGCACGGAGGTCCGCACCGGGACAATCGGCGTGACCCTCAGGGGAGACGGTGCGCATACTCTTTATCTGGTTGCAGATTCAGGCAATCAGATAACCGAACTCACCAAAGCCAGTAACATTGCATGATAAAACAGAACGTGAAACCTACACTCGCTAAAGTGAACAGGGCGCTCGCACGCCAGTGGCACCCCACGAAGAACGCACCGCTTACGCCGAAGGATGTGACCCCTGGCGCGCATATCAAAGTCTGGTGGCTCTGCGATAAAGGTCATGAGTGGGATGCTCGCATCTCGGACAGAGGCCGAGACGAAGGCTGCCCATATTGCTCTGGACGAAGAGTGAATAAAGACAATTGTCTAAAAACCGTAAATCCGAAGCTGGCCAGGGAGTGGCATCCGACGAAAAATGCTCCTCTGACGACGAAAGATGTCACTGCCGGCTCCGGCAGGAAAGTCTGGTGGGTGTGCAAGAAAGGGCATGAGTGGCCGGCCCCCTTATATAGAAGGACCTCCGGTTACGGGTGCCCTTGTTGCTCAGGACGACAAGCAACCGCTGATACCTGCCTTCAGGCCGTAGATCCAAAGCTTGCCCGCGAGTGGCATCATACGAAGAATGCTCCTTTGACGCCGAAGGATGTTCTCCCTAAATCCAACAAAAAAGTCTGGTGGATATGCCGAAAAGGTCATGAATGGCAATCTGTTGTAGAGAACAGAAGCGAAGGAGACGGATGCCCTTACTGTTCAGGGCGAAGGCCGGCCGAGGAGAACTGCCTTGAGGCCAAAGCGCCGTGGCTGTCCCGCGAGTGGCATTCTGCGAAGAACGGGACCTGGACGCCGAAGGACGTCTCCCCATTTTCCACGCGCCTCGTATGGTGGAAATGCCGGAAAGGGCATGAATATCGAGAAAGAATCATCGATAGATACAGAAGAGGAGGCTGCCCCGTATGCACGCTGCGGGCAAGAGCGTCGCGGCTGTTCCGCGAGCGAGGGGAGACATAGCGCAATCCAATGCCTTTTCTTCGCGTCCGGGTTTGCGCCGAGCGGCGTCATCATTCATTCGAGCCGCCTACAGCACTTCATCGATCCCTGAAAGAAGACCACGGGCAGCCGCTATGAATACGGCTTTCTTTTTTCTGTCGAGAGCTCTCGCTTGGCTGAATAACTCCGTAAGCTTGAATTCGATTTGTCGTTCAGCCTTTGGTTGAGGCAATACGACAAGTTCGGACAGCGGGATAGTAAGGGCTTGAGCAATTTGATAGTAGCTGTAGAGGGAGGCGTTCACCTTGCCGTTTTCGATGTCGGAAATATATGTCGGGTGCAAATTCGACAGTTCGGCAAGCCGTTCCTGGGAAAGCTTTTTCCCTTTCCTTACCTCCCGTATTTTCTCCCCCAGCACGACAAGCAGTTTGGCAGTTTTCATGCATTAGAGGATAAGGCAAAAAGCTGAATAAATTAATAGGCTATAGGCCAATAAATCCTTTGCTATTTTGGCCTATTTATAATATTCTCGTCAATAATCATAGTTTAAAGTCTTAACGCAGAATGATAAACCATATTATTGTGATGGTCCCTTACTGCAATAATATGATTGACAGGCACACAGGGTTGTGCTATGAAGGCTTTACCTTACGAAACACCTTTCTTGTTTTTCCCGGTCGACGGTTCGCGTTTTGAACGGTATCAGAATTTCCTGCTTTCGCTGTAACGCATTACCTGATTTTCGTTTTTTGCTTTAATAAACTGAATACATGGAGAGCCATTATGCGCGCCTATTCTTTCAGCTTCCGAGTCACGGTATGGACTGTTCTCACCTGTTTTCTATGGTCATTTGGCCCTTTATTCCAGATACCCGCTGCATTTGCCGCAGAGAAACAGAAAGCAGCGTCCGTGGAACAGGCGCCCGGAAAGCCAGTAAGCAGAGAGCAAAAGCCCGAAGAAAAATTTGAAGGTGTTCTTGAGGCAATACGCGAGAAGGTCGGCAAGGCAAGCGAGAAGAATGCAAAGGGCGAGGATGCTTCCGCGGAAATCCGGGAGGTCGGGAACAGGAAAACCCAACTCGCTGATTTGAATGAGCAGCTCCAGGCGGAATTCGCCGCCACGGAGAAGAAGATCGCTGGCTTGCCCCGCGAAATACGCGATAGGCATACGGCGTTCGTTAAAAACTATACCGCCAACTACACGCAACTCCGGGATGAGTTAAACGACATAGACGCGGCCAGGACCCCGGCGGAGCGAAAGGCGAAGATAGAGAAAGTACGTTTGCACCTAGACAAGACCCGGCCGAAAAAGCTCGTGCAACGGCTCGATCCGGAGAATCTGCCGTTTCGCGTCCGGAAAGCGACCAAAACGGTCGCACCGCGCTTGAAAAAGGAAGAGTTCGAGCGCGATTTTCGAAAGCAAAAGTCACACAGCAGTCGTAATATCTCCGACAGCCGGTTGATGCCTGATCTCCTGGCGAGCAAGCCGCAATCGAAACCCGTTCTCCTCGCATTCAACGAAATTGCGAGTGATGTTCCGCTTCAACTCCCTCGCCCCCTTGTGGGAGAGGGAGGGGGGGAGGGGGCGATTCTGCAGGTAGCCTTCGCCGATTCAGCACCGATCCTTCTCGCGCAGCAGACAGCGGATATTCCGACCGCCGCTGACCTATCCGAAACTCCCGAAGTCCAATTCACGCCCGAAATCCGCGCCAAAGCCGCCGAACTCGGCAACTCACCGCTCAGAATCTACGAATGGGTCCGCAATAATATCGAATATGCACCCACCTATGGCAGCATCCAAGGGGCGGACCAGTGCCTTCAGTCAAGGATTTGCAACGACACCGACACTGCCAGTTTGCTCATCGCTTTGCTTCGCACGTCCGGCATCTCCGCACGCTACGCCTACGGCACCGTCGATATCCCCATCGAAAAAGCAATGAACTGGGTCGGCGATGTGACCAATCCGATGATGGTCGGAACGATTCTTGCCACCAACGGCGTTCCCGTTACGCTTCTCAAAACCAGCGGCAGCGTCTATAAATACGTGAGGATGGAACACGTATGGGTCAGCGCGTTCATCGATTATATCCCGAGCCGCGGGGCCGTTCATCGACAGCCCGATACCTGGATCCAGCTTGATCCTTCATTCAAGCAGTATGCCTATACGCAGGGAATTGACATCCAGTCAGCCGTGCCCTTTGACGCACAAACCTTTGCCAATCAGCTTCAATCGACTTCGACGATCAATGAAACAGAAGGGTATGTAACGAACGTGAACTCCACCCTGATCCAGCAGACTATGCAGGACTACCAGACGCAGGTGCAGAACTACATTCAGCAGAACCATCCCAATGCGACAGTAGGGGATGTGGTCGGCAAGAAGGAGATTATCAAGCAGGAGTTCGGCATATTACCCGAAACACTTCCGTACAAGACCGTGCAGATCGGCTCTCAGTTTGCTCAAGTTCCTGACAACCTGCGCGCGACCATAAGCTTCAGTATTCCCGATTCCACAGGCGCAGGTACAGGGCTTTTCTATAGTGCTAGCCTCCCGGAGCTTGCGGGCAAAAAGATCACATTGTCATTCTCACCAGCAACTGCCAACGATCAAGCTGTTATAGAATCATTTTTACCTCAGCCTCATCCAGATGGCACACCCATCCAGCCAAGTGAACTGCCGTCATCATTCCCGGCGTATCTTATCAATCTCAAGTCTGAACTACGTATAGACGGACAAATTGTGGCAACCGGCGCTCCTGGCACGATGGGCAGTGCGCAGTCGTTCACCATGTCGCTTAATGAGCCGGGAATAGGATTGAGCAATATCGATAACATGATTCAGGCGGGTGAATATTACGGGATCGGTCTGGACACAGGACGAGTTGGAGGGGATCGACTTAACGCTCTCAAAGCGAAGCTTGAAACCACGAAAGAAAAAATAGTTACTCAGACTTACGGCGGGATCACGAAAGATGATGTCGTTGGTGATCTCTTATTTATGACAATTACAACCTATTTCAATGAGCTTGATTTAAGTGATGAGATTGCCGCGAAAGCACAAGATGCAATACGGTATCGAGTTCCCTCTATCGGACTGTGTTCGACGCAGCTTGCTGTTCAGGCCGTATTCGGAATTCCGACGTGGACTGGTTTTGGGGGTATGATGATGGATGTGGACAGAATCATGCAGGCCGTATTCAGTAAAAACGGAAACACAGATAATGTCAGAAAATATATGCTCACATCTGGCAGTATGTCATCAGCCTTGGAGCATCTGATCCCAGAACGGATGTATTCGACGCCGAGCGATGTGGTGCAGGGTATCTCAGCAGTAAAAGCGTTGCAAATAGCAAGTGATCAAGGAATCTCCATCTACACTGTCAACCAAACGAATATAAATATTATTCTTCCGCAATTGCAGGTCAGTGAAGATGTGAAAAGCGTTATTGCGAACGCGGTAAATGCAGGAAAAGAAGTTACTGTTCCAAGAACGAATGTCAGCTACAATGACCGCCTACTTTGTGGTTATATTATTACTGATCCAGTTACAGGGGCAGGAGCGTATATGATTAGTTCGGGTGAAAATGGCGCGTTGCTTCTCATCGGTGTTGGTCTACTTCTGTTAGCTTTATCAATATTGGCAGGACCCATTGCATTTGCTATTCTATCGTTGCTTTTGCCAATTTATCTGGCTTTCTTGAATTGGCTCATGACTGAGGCAAGTAGTACCGCACAAGACTGTGTTGCTGCTATAGCATTAAATATTTTGGCTGCAATCACTGTGCGAAATATTCTAATCGTTTTTATTACATTTCGACCCGTTCAAATACTGATTAATTCGATAAGAATGTATTTTGCTGGCTCCGCAACTCAAAGTAATTGCCTGGGCAATGGATTGGCTTATTAAAATTTGTGAAGGAGGTCGATACTATGAATAATGAATCGCTGTTGTTATTTATAAACACAACACTTTATTTAATAATGCACAATTTAAAAGTTAGAAGATTTGCAAAAGACCGTCTGAAGCTTGCTATTAACGCACTATTTAGTGGTTTTCTTGTTTTAATTATTTTGATTATTTACAGAAGTGCACTTTGGCGAAATAAGTTATTTTTTTATATTGATATTATTTTGATAGCCCTGCTTTTCTTCATTGTGGTAATTCAGTTAGTGAAGAATTATGAAGAGATAAAAAGTGTGCTCGCTAAAACTTTTAATAAGAAAAGTTGCATAATAGAATCCTTATTTCTGTCAGCTTTGCTCGTAACAAATTTTATTGTTAATTCTGTATGGCTTATATCATTCTTTGTGTTCATGGGATTCCTGGTGAAAGAAATTTATATTATGAGTGACTTTAAGAAAAAATATTGGGAGTAGTCATACCGCCTGAAAAGAATATCAGGTCGTACAAATGGACAGCGGAACAAGGTCTTTGGAGGAATTATGCGAAAGCGTACATTTGGCCTCGTTTTTTTTATCCTGTTATCGACCATAAGTTTTTCAGTCTTCGCCCAAACTCCACAAATATCATCGGGCCTCGTCTGGCTCAATTCCTCCCAGACCACTACCGGTAATTGGCCCGCTGTAGAGACGACTGAGTACTACTCCACATCCGCTGCGCTGGATGCTGTCTATGTCTTTGAGCCAACGAGTTCGACGTATACTGAGGGTCTTACGTGGCTCAGCAGCCAGGCTGTTTCGCCAACGGATTATCTCTCACGGCGGATTGCCGCGCTCAAACGAGCAGGTATGGATGCATCCGCTGAAGTCGAAGTGCTGCTCTATTATCGCGATCCTGCCGTTGGCGGTTGGGGAATAAATGCGGGCTTTGACGATGGCATTCTGGATACCACTCTCGCCCTGCAAGCTCTTCGTTCCGTAAATTATTCGGACTATGGCGTTCTATTCCAGGCGATAAACTATATTACTGCGAATCAAAGGGCAGATGGAGGCTGGGGATTCAAAGATAATATTGTCAGCAATGTTTACATAACTGCAACTGTGCTCCAGATGTTGGCATCATACAACAACGTCACCTTCAACGTCCAAAGTTCTATTGATAAGGGAGTTGCCTATCTGCTCTCAAAGCAGAACACGGATGGAGGTTTCGGTTCAAGTCCGTCTAATGTATACGAATCCGCCCTCGCCCTCGATGCTCTTATCGCAAGCGGAGCGAATATTTCTGCCTCTGTTCCTGGAGCGATAAATTATCTGACCACAACTCAGCTCGCCGATGGTTCGTGGAATCAAGACCCGTATTCGACTGCGCTCGCATTGCGCGCACTCGCAAGCGCACGTGCGAACCTTGCTATCTCCCCGGGTGATATTTCGCTGTCAAAGCCTATGCCCCAGGCAAATGAATCTGTCACTATTACCGCGACGGTTCATAATACCGGCTTCGAAAGCGCATCAAATATTATCGTCCGCTTCTATCTCGGTGATCCTTCTGCTGGTGGAACTCAGATTGGTTCTGATCAGATTATTACCTCTCTTGCCATCAGCTCATCCGCACCTGTATCAATCACGCAGAGTTTCACCGGCACCGGTGGAAAAACGATCTTCGTAAAAGTAGACCCTGACAATATCATTTCAGAAACCAACGAGATGGACAATATCGCCTCGACTCGGATTTGGATCGCCACAGCGCCTGATATTGCCGTCTTCTCCGAGGATTTGAAGCCCTCGACGTATGTACCTGCATCCGGCACGGCCTTTACGCTCAGCTATACTATCCGCAATATTGGTGAATCATCCACAGCCGGATTCGACGTCGCTCTCTATGATGGCAGTCCCGCTCAAGGCGGCACATTATTACAGACCGTCCACATCTCCGGTCTCAATGGGACCGAGGTGCGCACCGGGACCTTCGGCGTTACGCTCACCGGCGATGGGGCGCATATGCTGTACCTCGTAGCCGACTCCGGGAACGCAATAACCGAACTCTCCGAGACCAACAACACCGGCACAGTCACCATTCAGGCAGGCGGAGCGCAGCAGCAGGCTGATCTTGTTGCTGGAACCATAACACTCACCCCATCACGGCCCCATGCGACTGAGACCGTTCAGATATCCGCATCTGTCCGGAATGAGGGATTGGAAGCGGCAAATAGCTTTACTGTGGAGATATATGACGGGCCTCCTTCTCCATCTGGCGGAAATCTCATATACACGACGACTATTTCAACCGCAGCGGGCGCAGAGGAAACCATTACGACGAATTGGACGATTTCAAGCGGAATTCATGACATCTATGTTGTCTTAGATAGGGCGAACGCAATCATCGAGACGAACGAGACCAACAACCGTGCCTCCACCCGCGTCATGGCCGACATGGTGGACATTTCCATATCTGCCACTGACTTGACCTTCACTCCGTCCCATCCCGTGAACGGCGATTCGGTGGTACTGTCCATCATGGCGCATAATACCGGCATCAAGGACACCGGGGCCTTCAACTTGGCCCTCTACGACGGCGATCCTGCACAGGGCGGCGCTCTCCTCCAGACATTCCCAATAAGCAACATCGCCGGCGACGGCAGTACAACGCTCCCCTACACCTTTACCGCTGTGCCATGGACGTACCGTTTTTACGCGATCGCGGACACCGAAAACGTCGTAACGGAACTTTATGAAGACAACAACCAGGCGATCCGCTCACTCAAGATCAAGGCCCCGGGCGAAATCCTCGGGCCTGACCTTGTCCCCACAAAGATCGACCTTTCAGCCCTGACTACCGACCCCTCGGCCCTGTCAGTTTCCGGCACGGCCGCCGTCACGTTCCAGAACAAGGGCGACGACAAGATAACCAGCTCCTTCGACGTCCTCGTGTTCGAAGACACGGACCTTGACGGGAGCTATACGCCCGGACTGGACAACGTGCTCGGGACCGGCACGAACACGCTCACTCTCTGGCCCGAAGGCGCGGGCATGGTCAACGTGACCCTCTCAGGCAGCGTCAAGTTCCTGCACTCGCCCCTCTACGCACTTATAGACTCGTCAGACTCAATTCTTGAGCAGAGCGAAACCAACAACCTCCTAATTTCCTGCGACGATTGCGAGAAACGGCCGGCAAATCCCATTGAGCCGGTCAGGAAGTGGACGTGGAGCACGAGGGGACAGCCGATCCCACGACAGGTGCTCGTAACCAACCTCACGGACGACAATGGTGATGGAAAGATAGATGATAAAGACATGCCGTCGCTCGTATTTTCGAGTCTTGTCTATTACGGAGATGGAAAATTATGGGCGGTCAGGGGCGATACAGGAGCGACCATATTTTCGACCTATGATGGCAATCGCCGATTAGATCAGCATGCATATGTGAGCACAGGCGACATAGACAAGGACGGTCTCCCGGAGATCGTCATCCCTAAATACTGCCCCAGCAGTTCCCGATGCAGTATTTTGGTCTATGAGCATGACGGAACATTAAAGTGGGACAATAGCCAACAGGTCAATGATTGGATCAATTCCCATTCCATCTATGCGCCGGAACCAACCATTCGTTCGAACGCGACGCCGATTATCGCGGACATCGATGCGGACGGCATGCCGGAGATCACTTCCGGATCGACCGTAATCAACCCGGATGGAAGCATCCGGTGGGCAAACGCGATCTCGAACCCGGCGTGGGTTGGGACAGGCGCGACTAACTGGAGTTCCTATGCGTCCACGGTTGCCGACATCGATCTCGATGGAAGACCAGAGATCATTGCCGGCAATGCCGTCTGGAATGCCGATGGAACGCTTCGGTGGTGGAATAACTCGTTTGACGGCGGAGCCACCGCGATCGGCAATTTCGACGACGACGCATATCCTGAAATCGTTGTAACTGAAAACGGCACAAACAGCAGCGTGTATCTCCTTGAGCATGACGGCACGGTCAAATGGGGGCCGGTGCGTCTGAATAGCCTTGAGCCTCTCGTTTCCCAAAGTTATCTGGGCTGTCCTCCCGTTATCGCGGATTTCGACGGTGACGGCGAGATGGAGATCGGTATTCTCGGGGTCAATTATTACCATATTCTGGATAAGCACGGCAACAAAAAACAGTCCTATTATGTGCCGTATCAATGGTGGGGCTGGGGATGGCAGGATAGAACGGCGCCGACTGTATTCGACCTGAACGGTGACGGCAAGCCCGAGGTGCTGATCAACAGCCAGAAATATTTCCGCATATTCGACGGCAAAAGCGGCACACTACTGTACGAGGAAAAGTTCGGCGGAGAGGGCGGCAGCTTCCAAAACGTCATAATCACCGACGTAGACAACGACGGCCATGCCGACGCGGTAGTATCGGGATATGCGGCCCAGACAGGGAACGACTATGGCGCCGAGAGCCTGCGGGTCTACAAAGCCAAGAACGACGATTGGGTGAACGCCCGCAAAATCTGGAACCAGCCGAATTATCATGTCACGAACGTCAATGACGACGGCACCATACCGCAGTATGAATCCCCGTCCTGGCTCCTGAACAACACCTACCGCACCCAGGCGCGGGTTGGTGAGAGCCCCAACCCATACCTTGCCCCGAACCTCACGGCGTCGCATCTCCGTTCCGAACAAGTGGGCTCTTACATCGCCTTGACCGTGAGGATCGGAAACGGCGGGGCAAAAGAGGCGGCGGCAGGCGCAACAGTCACGTTCTATGATGGCGCGCCGGGAACAGGCGTCGTCATCGGCGCCGCGCCCACCACGAGGGCCCTCCAGCCCGGTGAGTACCAGGACGTCACCTTCGGGACCGAAGCCCTGAGCACGGGGCCGCACCATTTCTATGCAGTGGTGGACAAAGACAACACAGTATCCGAATGCAACGAAGACGACAACCAGGCAAGCCTCGACGCTTTCCTCGGAAGCGAGCTGCCGGATCTGACGACGTCCGCTGCGGACATCACACTTCCTCCTGCGCCGTACACCGAGGGAAGCCTCGTCCCGATAATGACAGGTGTCAGGAATCAGGGTTTAGCGGCAGCTTCCAATGTGAGTGTTCGACTTTACTGCGGGAACCCGGCTTCCGGCGGGACGCAGCTTGGAACCAATCAGGTTATTCAGACTGTGGGCGCAGGCGGTTCGGCAGCCGTGGCATTTACATTCGACACGCTCGGACTGTCGGGCGACAACGTGCTCTATGTTTCCGTTGATCCGGGCAACAGCATCTCAGAATCGAACGAGAACAACAACCTCGCGTCCTTTACCATAACGGTGAGTCCTCCCGGGCTGCCCGATCTTGAGATCACGAATGAGAGTATCGCGCTTTCAACTGCGTCGGCACGAGAAGGCGATACCGTGACGGTCACGGCAACGATCCGAAACCGGGGGGCGGCAACCGGGAATATTCCCGTGCATTTCTATTTTGGCGACCCTGCATCCGGTGGTGTTCTGATTACGGAACAGTTCATCTATCCTCAAGTGGCCCTGGGCGAGAGGGCAGCGGTCCAGGGTGTGCTGAAAACAACCGGATTCGCGGGACAGCAGACGATATACGTGGCAGTCGATCCCGGAAATGCCATCATTGAATCCCGCGAAGACAACAATGCGGCGGCAAAAACAATGTTCATTCAGACCTCGGGGATAACATCGACACTTGAGGCAGACAAGACGGCGTATAGCGCATCATCAGACGTGAATATTGCCGTAACAGTGAAGAACCATAACGCAACCGCATGGTCGGGCACGGGCGATATTTCCATCGAAGATGCGTCAGGGGCCCGGGTTGCGACAGCGGCGACATTTACCGTTAGCGATCTCAGATTCTCAGGAAATCAGGGATGGTCGTACAGGATGCCCGCAACAGTAACGGCAGCACGTGACATGAAAGACGTGCTTGCAGAAACAACCATTGCTTTTACTACCGCCCTTCAGAACCTGGGGCTCACTGACAAAGTACTTGATAAAAATTCCATCAGAGTCATGGAACTTGACGCCGCAGGCGATCTCATAGGAGAAAAGCAGGCACTGGCGGCCTTCCTGTCGGATGCCGACGCCAGGGTCACCTGGCTTATGGACGGAGTTGCCGCAAAGGGCTCAGTGAGATACTTCTCGATCTATTTCGATACTGTGGACCACGGACCCAAAGCGCCTTCAGTCAATACGAGGCTGCCGAAGACCGGAAAGCTTATTGCATTTAGTGACGAGATCGGCAGGATATTTACCGTCGAAAATATGGGTGACGGGACGTTCGGCGCTGTGAAGCAAATAGAAGACCTGTCCGCGTGGACCGATCTCACCCGCGGCATCGTTCTCGACGACTTCAATAATGACGGGTTTGTCGATATCATCACAGGGTCGGGTGACCGAGGCGAATTATACTATTTCCGGAACAAGGCGGACGGCACGAATACGTTTAATGCAAAAGTAAAAATAAGTGATATTTCGCCGAACAGCTATATGATGGACATCACTTCGGCAGATGTCGACGGTGACGGGAACAAGGATTTCGTCGCAAGTGTAAACTTGAACGCCTGGTATCTGTTCAAGGGCAAGGGGGACGGTACGTTCACAAAAACGACCCTTACACCGCCGGCCGGCTCAGTTGCTCTCAGAAGCAAAATGATTGCCGATGTGACTGGTGATGGTAAATTGGATTTGATCATCTCATCCTGCTGCGGCGGCGGACTCTATCTTTACCAGGGTAACGGGGACGGCACATTCGTGTCGCCGGTACAGATCGGAACAAGCGGAACGGATCCGTACGGCGGCGCAATTGGAGATTTCGACGAGGACGGAAAGCTTGATTTGATTTTCAATACGGGAGCAAGCGGAGAAACAAATTTTTACAAAGGGAAGGGCGGGGGACAGTTTGACCTCCCCGTTGCCATCCCTTCACTCAACACACACAGCCATGCTGCATTTGATGCGGGCGATTTCAACAGCGACGGCCACCTGGACATCATCGCAGTCACGTACGACAAGCTGGCATTAGAATTCTACCCGGGAATCGGTGATGGAACATTCGGACCAAAGACCACTATCGCAAAAATAGCGAGTGCCGGCCTCGGCATAAGTGCTTCACCCGCATTGGCGGAAATTCGTTTTGCTGCGGGCAGTCCCGAGCGTGTTCCCGAGAGCACCTTCCAGTTCACCTGGAACACGGGCACAACCGCGCCGGGGATTTATCAGGTCCATGCAACCCTGTCGCAAGGAGCGGGGCCGGTGACTGAAAACCGCGCTTCCTTCGAGATACTGCCCGACACAAGGGCCGGCGCAAAGGTCGTTACGGACAAGATCAGCTACAACCCGAATGAAACAGCGGCCATCACGTCCACGATCTCGAGCCAGAGCGGGAATTATATCTTCGAGAACCTGACGGCGAAAATCACGATCAGCAGACAGGATACAGCAGGCGGTATACAGGTATATACGGAAACCAAGACCCTCACCACCCTCATGCCCGGGGCCTCGTTCACGTTCAAGAGCTACTGGAACACCGCCGCGAATCCGAAAGGAACCTACACCGTCACGCTCGAAGTCATCTCCGGCGGCGCCGTCCTTTCTGCATCAACTACGAGCTTCGAACTCTCGTCCACAACCGCAACCGGCGCGGGACTTGCCGGCGCGCTCACCGCAGCGCCGAACCCCGTGTATCAGGGCAGGGATGAGACGATCACCTACACAGTCACGAACAGCGGCAATGAAGACATCGCCGGACTCACGGCAATACTCGTCATTGCCGATCCGGATACCGGAGAAGCAAAGGCAGCAGTCAGGAGTCAGGAGTCAGAAGTCAGAAGGGGAGAGACCATCACAAACACACAAACAATAACGACCTCAAGCCTTGCCCCGAAAAACTACCTCGCCGTCCTCCAGGTTCAGACAGCCCAGATGACCCGGCCAAAGACTCTAACCAGTGCGACCTTTGAGGTAAAGCCCGGGATCGAGGTCACGAAGAGAATACCCGATGTCACGAACCTCCTCGTGTGGATAAATGAGAAATGCGAAAAAGACTCTGTGGGCCGCAGATTAACGCAGAGTGACGCAGATGGGGAAAAACAAAAAATGGAAGGCGAAGAGGGCAGCCGCGAATTGACGCCAATCGACGCAAATGTAAACCCCTTTGCCACAGAGAACGCAGAGGACACAGAGAAAAACAAATTCAGCCGCGAATTGACCCGAATGGACGCGAATGATGCAGATGCTAAGAAAATCCCCCCAACCCCCCTTTATGAAAGGGGGGCGAGGGGGGATTTGCCCGAGGCAGAATGTGTGAGGGTTGATCTACTCGAGAAAGCTCTGCGTGAGGCGGTGACAGACTACCGCATCGTCTACGACAAAAAAGACTTCCAGGCCGAGATGAGAAATCCATACTACACGGACTTCATGATCTTAGGCGACCAGCATCATCTCGAAGACCACTTTGACGAGGAACTAAGGGAGCAGGTCTACGCAGGAAAGGGCCTCATCCTCTCACGCTACCGCCATGAGCACATCGAGAGAGAACTTTTCGGCATGAAGGTGGACGGCCGCCTTCCGGAAGGGAACTATCCTGTGGATATCCTTAAGAGCGACCTCGGCATCCAGGGCAGCTTCCAGTCTTTCGGCAGGGTGATGAAGATCAAGGAAGCCGATCCGGAAACCGCCATAGGATGGATTACGGCGACCACGCACAAAGAACCGGTGCAGTACCCGGCAATCATCAAGCGTGAGTACGGCAACGGCAAGGCCCTGTACTTCGCCTTCGACCTCGTGGCAGGCAGCGAAAACACCATCGGATTCACAGCCTTAGTCAAACATTCATTAGAATTCATCCACAGGCCGCCGGATACGACCGCCTTCCACCCGAATCAGCTCGTTCCGGTGGAGATACAGGCCAAGAGCCTCGGCGCCGCCTCCGATCTCAGGCTGACCGAGACGTATCCGGCAGGGGTAAAGCCCTACGACTCGACGACAAAGGCATGGATAACAGACAACCCGTGGGTCATAAACATCCACCTCGAACCAGGAGAGACAAAGACGATCCTCTCCTACGTCCTCACGCCGGATGCAGAAGGAGCATACACGCTCTCGACCGAGGTGAGTTACGTTGAGAACGGGACATACGTCCCGTATCAGAATCTCGATGCGGTCGTCACGGCAGGCAAAGACAGCGCAGCAATGACCGCTGATCTCCTCTCCGCCATTGACGCTTTTTCAGCTGCCGGCAAGGACAGGAAAAAGCTCGACCATGCGGCAAAATATGTGCGGAAAGTCCGCGACAGAACGGCAAGCTCCGAAGAGGACATCGTAAAAAACATCCATGACCTCCTCAAGGCCGTGAATTCCCTGTTTCAGATTACGAGCGCCGATGCCTCCGGCGTCAGACTGATGCTGGACGGCATCCTTGAGTTCCGGGAGGCGGAGTGGTATTGGATGGAATATGGACCCGAATAAAACGAACCCCGAAAGCCTTTGAACGCGAGTTACACAAATTCTTCGAATGGCGCGAATGCGTACTGTGGCGCTGCCCTTGACGGGCAACGGCAGTTCGTCGGGGATAAACCCCGACGCTACATCAATCGGAGGCATTTTCTTCAGCCCGGTCCCCTCCGCATGAGCGCGTGAGGCGGACCGAGTGTTTTTTCTCCTTTCCAACGACGGCCCCGCAGTACAATATTCTTGACAATATATCCCGCTGAAGTTATTATAACCCTGCTTATCAGCATCAATTCAAACCTGCAATAATAGGGAGGATAATTATGAGAAAAGCACTTGTTTTTCCGCTGTTTGCCTTATTGTTGTTATCGGGGTGCGTGTCGGCCGTGAAGTACGACCTCAAGGCCAAGGAAGTGGACGCCCTCGCCGTGCAGAAATCGGACCTGGAAGGCCAGATAAAGAAACTGAGCGATGATGTGGAGGCGCTCAAGAAGGAGAAGGACACCCTTCAGACCAAGGTGGACGAGCTGTCACCGAAGGCCGAGAAGGCGGAGCAGCTTGAAAAGGCCACGCAGACGTACCAGGATCTCGCGAAGAAACTGGAGAAGGAGATCAAGGAAGGTCAGATCGAGATCACGGAGATGAAGAACCGGCTCACCGTGACCATGGTGGACAAGATCATCTTCCCGTCGGGCAGCGCCGAGATCAGCAAAAAGGGAAAAGAGGTGCTCGACAAGGTGATCACCATCCTCAAGGACGTGAAGGACAAGCGGATCCAGGTGGAGGGCCACACGGACAACGTACCCATCGTGAGTTCCCTCAAAAAACGGTTCCCCACGAACTGGGAGCTCTCGACGGCCCGGGCCACGGAGGTGGTGAGGCATCTTCAGGAGGCCGGCGGGATCGATGCGAAACTGCTCTCTGCCACCGGGTATTCGGAATTCCAGCCCGTGGGTTCCAATGACACGGAAAAGGGGAGGCGGAAAAACCGCAGGATCGAGATCGTGCTTCTGCCGCTCTTCACCAAGTAGGGCCTGATGTTCACGGGAATAATAGAAGAGCTGGGCGTGGTGAAGGCGCTCCGGCGGGAGGCAAGCGGGGCGCGTCTCACCCTATCGGCTTCCCTGGTGCTTGACGGCGCCGTTCCGGGTGACAGTATCTGCGTCAACGGCGTCTGTCTTACCGTGGTGGACATGGGAAGGTCGGAGTTCTCGGCGGACGTGGCTTTTGAAACATTGAAAGTGACCAACCTGGGTGAACTCAAGGTCGGCGAGAAAGTGAACCTGGAACGCGCGCTCCGGCTCTCGGCGAAGATCGGCGGCCACCTGGTCACCGGCCACGTGGACGCCGTGGGCCGCATCCGCGAGAGGCGGCAGGAAGGCAATTCCTGGCGCGTGGTCATCGAGGCGCCGGAACAGGCGCTCCGGTACATCATAAAAAAAGGCTCCATCGCCGTAGACGGCATCAGCCTGACCGTGGCCGACGTGGAGAAGTCGGGGTTCTCCATCGCCATGATCCCCCATACGGCCAGGCTGACGACGCTGGGGCTCAAGTCTCCCGGCGACAGCGTGAACCTGGAGACCGATATTATCGGCAAGTATGTGGAGAAACTTCTGTCCGGGAGGATGGAAGAGGGCGTAAACCTGGAGCTCTTGAAGAAGACGGGATTTGCGTGAGACGCATTGCGGAATGCGGATTGCGGAATTTGAACCAGAATGAGGTGGTGTAGAAATGAAGTTTAATACGATCGAAGAGGCCGTCGAGGACATTAAAAAGGGAAAGATGGTCATCCTCGTGGACGACGAGGACCGGGAAAATGAAGGGGACCTGACCATGGCGGCGGAGCTGGTGACGCCCGAGGCCATCAATTTCATGGCAAAGTACGGTCGCGGGCTCATCTGTCTCTCCCTCACGCCCGAACGTGTGGATCACCTCCAACTCCCCATGATGACCACGGACAACACCTCTTCCTTCGGAACGGCCTTTACCATATCCATCGAGGCGAAAAAAGGCGTGACCACCGGAATTTCCGCCGCCGACCGCGCGACGACGATCAAAACGGCCATTCATCCCAAGTCCCGTGCGGAAGACCTGGCGAGGCCGGGGCACGTGTTCCCGCTCCGGGCAAAGCCGGGAGGGGTGCTCCAGCGCGCCGGCCAGACCGAGGGGTCGGTTGATCTTTCACGCCTTGCCGGGCTCTCTCCCGCCGGCGTGATCTGCGAGATCATGAACGACGACGGCACGATGGCCCGGGTGCCGCAGCTTCTTACGTTTGCCAGAGAGCACGGTCTCAAGATCGTTACCGTGAAGGACCTTATTGCATACCGCGTCAAAAAAGAGACCCTCGTCCGGAGAGTTGCGGTGACGAAACTGCCCACGAGCCATGGGAACGAGTTCACGGCCATTCTCTACGCCAACGACATCGACCGGCTGAACCACATCGCCCTCGTGAAAGGGGACATCAAGCCCGACGACGAGGTGCTCGTCCGGGTCCATTCCGAATGCCTTACCGGCGACGTCTTCGGGTCGCTGCGCTGCGACTGCGGCGAGCAGCTCCACAACGCCATGAAGATGATCGACGAGGAGGGCACGGGAGTGATCCTGTACATGCGGCAGGAAGGCCGGGGCATCGGCATCGAAGGGAAACTCAAGGCCTATGAGCTCCAGGACAAGGGCAAAGACACCGTGGAGGCCAACCTTGCCCTGGGATACAAGGCGGACCTGAGGGACTACGGCGTCGGCGCCCAGATCCTTCGCGACATCGGCGTGCGCAAAATCCGGCTCATGACGAACAACCCGAAGAAGATCGTGGGTCTTGAAGGCTACGGCCTGGCGGTGGTGGAGCGGGTGCCCATCGAGACGCATCCCCATCCCAGGAACGTCCACTACCTCAAGGTGAAGAAGAACAAGCTGGGGCACATGCTGGAAAAAGTCTAATTCAAAGTGCAAAATGCAAAATGAACGGAGTTGTCCATTTTGACTTTTGCACTTTGCAATCTTCAATTTCCATTTCTCCGAAGGAGGAGTAGATGCCAAAAGTGATCCAGGGAGATTTGACTGCCAAAGGGCTCAAGTTCGGAATAATCGCCGCGCGGTTCAACGATTTCATCACCGCCAGGCTCCTCGATGGCGCCATGGACGCCCTCATGCGGCACGGCGCGGCGGAAACCGACATTGAGGTCATCAAAGTTCCCGGCTCCTTCGAGATCCCCCTTGCGGCCAGGGTCCTGGCGCAGTCCAAGAAATATAACGCGCTCATCTGCCTCGGCGCCGTGATCCGCGGCGCCACTCCGCACTTCGAGTACGTGAGCGCCGAGGTGAGCAAGGGCGTGGCCTCCGTGTCCATGGAATCGGGCCTTCCGGTGATATTCGGCGTGCTGACCACGGACACCATCGAGCAGGCGATCGAACGGGCAGGGACCAAGAGCGGCAACAAGGGGTGGGACGCGGCCCTCTCCGCCATAGAAATGGCGAACCTCATGAGGCAGATTTCGCAGTGATGAACGCCCGGGGATGCGCGGCGGACAGACGGTAGGGTATGAAGAGACGCAAGGCTCGGGAATATGCGCTCCAGATACTGTTCCAACTCGATATCAGGAAAGAAAAACCGTCGGCCGCGGTCTTCAAACATTTCTGGGCCGGCCACACGCCCGACGATGAAGCAAAAGCCTTCGCCGAAGAGCTCGTGAAGGGCTCCTATAAGCATCTCAAGAAGATCGACGAGATCATTCGAGCGTCCGCAAAGAACTGGACTCTCGACCGTATGGCCACGGTCGATCGCAATGTGCTCCGCATGGCGGTGTACGAGATCCTCTACCGGATGGATATTCCCACGAGCGTGACCATCAACGAGGCCATCGAGATCGCGAAGAAATACGGCTCCGACGAGTCGGGATCGTTCGTGAACGGCATTCTTGACAGCGCGGCGCGGATGACGGGGAAGCTGGACGAGAGGCACGTTGAAGATTAGCGGACAGAGAGGCCCGGTTTGGTTTTGAAAGTACTCTTACAAGACATCAGGAAACTCGAGACCGAGGCCGTGATCGTCGGCTTTTTTGAGGATGTAAGGCCGCTCAAAGGGCTTGCGGGCGAGCTCGACTGGCTGCTCTGCGGCGCGCTTTCGGACCTAATCGCCGGCGGCAAGCTCCGCGGCTCTCTGGGAGATGTCGCCCTCCTGACTTCGAAGAATAAAATCCCCGCACGGAAGATCTTCATGATAGGCCTCGGCCGCCGGCAGGAGCTTTCGCCGGCGTTGCTGCGAAGCGTCGCCCGGACGGCCGCGGCGAGCGCAGTCGGCGCCGGCATTACCAACGCCGCGCTCGAATACTTCCCCGCGGCCGGACTGGAGCCCGCAGCGAGCATCCGGGCACTGCGGAACGGTTTGCAGGACGGGGCCGGAACGCAGGCGCTGGATGTCGCCCTGCTCGTGTCCGATGCCGCTTCATACGAAAAGGTATCGAAACTGGCGGCACGATAACAGCACAGAGAGAACCTGGGAGGTCCCGATGATTTCTCGGTACAGCAGGCCGGAGATGGCCGGCCTCTGGGAACCTGAAAACAGGTACCGGACATGGCTCGAGGTCGAAATTCTCGCGTGCGAGGCGAATGCCCGCCTGGGCTTGATCCCTGCCCGGGCCCTCGCGACGATCAGAAAAAAAGCGGACTTCAACGTCAAGCGGATCGATGAGCTCGAAAAGACCGTGAAGCACGACGTCATCGCTTTTCTCACGGCGGTCAATGAAAAGGTGGGCCCCGATTCGCGCTACATCCACCTGGGGCTCACGTCGTCCGACGTCCTCGATACGGCGCTGGCCGCCCTCATGCGCCGGGCCGCCGACATCATCATCAAGGACATCCGCCTCCTCCTGGGCGTACTCAGGAAAAAGGCGCGCCGATACAAAGATACCGTCATGATCGGCCGCTCCCATGGGGTGCATGCGGAGCCGGTCACGTTCGGTCTCAAGATGGCGCTCTGGTACGAGGAGATGAACAGGGCGCTGGAGCGCATGCTGCGCGCCAGGGACGTGATCAGCGTGGGCAAGGTGTCCGGCGCGGTGGGGACTTTTGCGAACATCGACCCCTTCGTGGAGCGCTATGTCTGCCGGAAGCTCGGGCTCGAGCCCGAGCCCGTGGCGACCCAGGTGGTGCAGCGTGACCGCCACGCCGAGTTCCTGACAACGCTCGCCCTCATTGCATCATCCCTTGAAAAATTCTCCGTCGAGCTCCGCCATCTCCAGCGGACGGAGGTGCTCGAAGCGGAGGAGTATTTCTCCGAAGGCCAGAAGGGCTCATCGGCCATGCCGCACAAGCGCAACCCCATCTCCGCCGAGAACCTCACCGGCCTCGCGCGGGTGGTGCGTGCGAACGCCTTCGCGGCCATGGAGAACGTGGCCCTGTGGCACGAGCGGGACATCAGCCATTCCTCGGTAGAGCGGATCATCGTCCCCGACAGCACCATCCTCATCGACTACATGCTTGCGCGGTTCACCAGCCTCGTGGACAGGCTCTTTGTCTACCCGGAGAACATGAAGCGCAACATGGAGATATCGCGGGGGCTCTTCCATTCGGAGGCGGTCATGCTGGCGCTGGTGGGAAAAGGCCTGCAACGCGAGACCGCCTACGCCGCCGTGCAGCGGAACGCGATGCACATCTGGAAGCACGGCGGCGACTTCAAAGAGCGCCTGAAGCTCGATCGGGTCATCGGGGAGCAGCTCACGGACCGGGAGATCGACGCCTGCTTTGATCTGTCGCACACGCTCAAGAAGGTGGATTACATTTTCAAGAGGGTTTTTAATAAAAGGACAAATATCACCACGAAGGCACCAAGGCACTAAGACACAAGGAAAGCAATGCAAAAGTCAAATTGCAAAATGCAAATTGCAAAATTACGGTATGGCCTTCGGCCATGATTTCTATTCCTTCATTCATTTTGACTTTTGCATTTTGCACTCTGCATTTTGCATTCGCCGGACTTCGTGTCTTCGTGGTGAAAGAGGAAGCTGGTATGGATTATGTTTGACAAGTTCCATGAAGAGTGCGGTGTATTCGGGGTCTACGGTCATCCCGACGCTTCCAACCTGACCTACCTGGGGCTCTATGCCCTCCAGCACCGGGGCCAGGAGTCGGCGGGGATCGTATCGTCGGACGGCAAGGTGCTGTACAGCGAGAAGTCCATGGGCCTCGTGGCCGACATCTTCGACGAAGAACGGATCAAGAAGCTCCCCGGGCACCTTGCCATCGGCCACAACCGCTATTCCACCACCGGCGAGAGCACGAGCATGAACATCCAGCCGATCCGCGTGAATTTCGCCCTGGGCGGCCTGGCTATCGCGCACAACGGGAACCTGGTGAACGCCGGCATCCTCAAGGACGAGCTCGAGGCCTACGGCTCCATTTTCCAGTCCACCATGGACAGCGAAGTGATCATCCATCTCATCGCCCAGTCACGGATGGCCAACATTCACGACCGGATCGTGGACGCCCTGGGCCATGTACAGGGTTCGTACAGCCTGCTCCTTATTACGGAGGATGAGCTGATCGGGGTGCGGGACCCCCACGGATTCAGGCCGCTTGTGCTCGGCGAGCTCGATGGGGCCTATGTTTTCGCGTCGGAGACATGCGCCTTCGATCTGATCGAGGCGACCTATATACGGGAAATTGAACCGGGAGAAATGGTGGTCATCAACGATAAGGGGCTCCGTTCGTCCTTTCCCTTTACCCGCGCAGAACCCTCCCACTGCATCTTCGAATTCATCTACTTTGCCCGGCCCGACAGCATGGTGTTCGGCCAGAACGTCTACACCATCCGGAAGGAATTCGGCAAGCAGCTGGCCCGTGAGGCCGGAGTGGAGGCGGACGTGGTGATTCCCGTACCCGATTCCGGTCTGCCCGCGGCCCTCGGGTACGCGGAGGAATCGGGCATCCCCTTTGACACAGGTCTGATAAGAAACCACTACGTGGGCCGCACCTTCATCGAGCCGCGCCAGAGCATCAGACACTTCGGCGTCAAGATCAAGCTCAACCCGGTGCGGGACGCCCTCAAGGGAAAGCGGGTGATCATCGTAGACGACTCCATTGTCCGCGGCACGACGAGCAAGAAGATCATCAAGATGATCCGGAACGCGGGCGCGACGGAGATCCACATGCGCATCAGTTCGCCGCCGACCGTGTATCCCTGTTTTTACGGCATCGATACGCCCACGCGTCAGGAGCTTATCGCTTCGACACACAGCATCGAAGAGATCAGAAAGTACATCACCGCGGACACCATCGGCTACCTCAGCCTTGAGGGGGTGCAGAAGGTGGTGCAGCGCCCCTTGAACTATTGCGTGGCCTGCTTCGACGGCGAGTATCCCGTGCCGTTCCCGGACGAGATGATCGCGCAGCTGGGATTGTTCGATAAGGGTTGATTGATTAGTTTTGCCGCGAATTTTCACCAATTGACACGAATTAAAAAAAGAATCTTTAAAATAACGAATTTTGCTTTTGATTTTTCGTGAAGATTCGTGTTAATTCGTGGCTGAAAAAGGGTTGTAAGAAATGGTGCCGAGGCGCAGAATCGAACTGCGGACACGAGGCTTTTCAGGCCTCTGCTCTACCAACTGAGCTACCTCGGCATGGCGCGCCGCGGGCTTGACAGGTCGATAAGATAACAGAGTGGAGGGTTGATTGTCAAGGGGATTTTTATACGGGGAGTAATGCTTCAGTTACGGGGGCAGCAGCCCTTTCGCTCTGCCGCGCAAGCGTGCACATTGGGCAATGGCTGCACAAGGATATCCGTCCTGTCCCCGCAGCACGTACGCTTCGCACGTGCCTGCTTTGGGATACGTGGTTTTACCATGATCTGCGGGGCACTGAAAAGCGCGTCTATCGCTCAAGGGCTGCTACCCCCTGCTCATTTATCCCCGTAACTGAAGGATTAGTCCGGGGTGAGAAGACATGAAGAAAGTATTTGAAAGGCCGATCAGCCTCAAAGACAAACCGTTCCGCTACTGCCCGGGGTGCAGCCACGGAGTTCTCCACCGTATCGTGGCCGAGACCATCGACCATTTCGGCGTCCGGGAACGGACCATCGGCATCGCCCCCGTGGGGTGCGCGGTGTTCGCCTACGACTACTTCGATATCGATATGATCGAAGTGCCCCACGGCAGGCCGCCTGCCATAGCGACGGGCATGAAGCGGTCGAGGCCCGGCTCGATTGTCTTCAGCTACCAGGGAGACGGCGACCTCGCCGCCATCGGCACTGCCGAGATCATCCATGCCGCCGCCCGGGGAGAGAACATCACCGTCATCTTCGTGAACAACGGGAACTACGGCATGACCGGCGGCCAGATGGCGCCGACCACGCTCCCCGGCCAGAAAACGACGACCACGCCCACGGGCAGGGACGTGAAAGAGGCGGGGAACCCTCTCAGGATATGCGAGATGCTCGCCACCCTCGAGGGCCCGGTATACATCGAACGGGTGTCCGTGGACAGCCCGAAGAACGTCCTGGCAGCAAAGAAGGCCATCCGGAAGGCGTTCAAGAACCAGATAGACGGGCTGGGTTTCTCCCTCGTGGAAGTGCTGTCCATGTGTCCCACGGACTGGGGCATGGCGCCCAAACAGGCCGTTGACTGGGTGAGAAACAGCATGATGAAGTACTATCCGCTGGGAGTGTATAAAGGCAGCAGACAGTAGTCAGTTACAAATCAAATTCTTCTCAAAATGGGAAGAATATTTCTTCAATTTTTTTATTTTTACCGCAATTTTGCAATTTTCAATTTTCAATTTGCATTTTACAATTCCGGCTTGTCCGGGTTAGGTAGTAGACAGCAGACGGGGAGGATTATGTATCAGGACGTGATGATAGCGGGTTTCGGCGGGCAGGGGGTGCTCCTCGCGGGCAAGCTCCTCGCTTATGCAGGCATGCTCGAAGGCAAGCGCGTAACGTGGTTCCCTTCCTACGGCGCGGAGATCCGCGGCGGGACCGCGAACTGCACGGTCATCATCTCCGACGAGGAGGTCGGCTCTCCGGTGGTGCAAAACCCGTCGGCCATGCTCATTTTCAACGAGGCGTCCTTCAAAAAGTTCGAGAAGCGGATCAAGCCGGGAGGCCGGCTTTTCCTGAATACTTCTCTCGTCCATGAACCGCCAACGCGCGACGACATTGCCAGGATCGAAGTAAAGGCCAACGACATCGCCGAAACAATCGGCGACATCCGCATTGCGAATATGGTGATGCTCGGGGCGTTCCTTAAAAAGACCGGCGTCGTCTCTCTCGAATCGGTTCTCGCTGCCCTCAAACAGGTTTTGCCCGCGCGGCGGCACAATCTGCTCCCCTTGAACGAAAGCGCACTCATACGCGGGGGAGAAGAGAGTCAACGTTGATGCCGTCCTGGCCCGGTATTTGCCTGGGAGGATTTTTGTGCGCCGTTTTTCCCGACAGAGATATGCGCAGGGGACGTTCATCCCGCTTCCGATCAAGATCGCCTTTCTGTCGATCGTCCTCGTCGGGGCCATCACGTTTTTCCTCCTCTTCCCGCCGCTCCTTGCCGAAGACCTCAAGGTCCGCATCTGGATCGGCCTTCTCCTGAGCGTCCTGGCAGGCCTGGTGGGCTCCGCCATGCTCCTCATCATCTATCAGGCGAGGAAAGAGGCGCTCCTTTCAAGGAACCTCATGGCGAAGATCGCTTCCCAGCGCCAGGACCTCCAGACCCTCTTCGCCATATCCAAGACCATTACCACCACGATGCAGCTCAAGCCGCTTCTCAAACAGATCATCGAGATCCTCATGTCCATCGTGGACGCCCAGAGCGGGATGCTCTGGCTCATCGATCAGAGCAAGCTGCGAAAGTGCTGGGAAGAATGGAACTGTACGAAGTCAGCCTGTCCCGCCTACGGCAACGCCGACCGGCGCTGCTGGTCGTTCAGCAATACCCAGTGTACGGGGCGGCAGTCAAACACGGCGGATGTGTCCGTAAAGTTTGCCGACTGCATGGAGTGCCCGGTGCTGTCGCAGGTCACGCTGGCCGTAGCTGCTTCCGTGGGCTCTGTTCCGGGCATGAAGGAGCCCGCGGCCATGACCCTCGGCGACAGCTTGTGCAAGCACGTCCTGCTCCAGGACCCGAGGATGCTTGTTTTTCATACCTATCCCGCGGACCGCGCTTCCTCCCAGGCGTGCTTCAGGCAGGCGGAGTGGGCGTCCCATGACCTGCTCGGGAATTATAAGAAGCCGAAGATGGAGCAGGCCCAGAGTTGCTTCGATGAGGTCGTTACGGCCCCCATGACGCGGATCGGGGCGGCGCTCACCACGAAGAACCAGGTCCATGGCCTGCTCTGCCTTGGCCTGGACCGTATTCACTACGTAACCAACGACGAGGCAATGCTCCTCACCAACGCGGCGGCGCTTGCGGCCGCGGCCATCGAAAATGCCGACCTGTACTACCAGATGGAAAAACGCAATCAACAGATTACCACGCTGCTCAAGGAGTCGCACCACCGGATCAAGAACAATCTTCAGGCCATTGCCGGCCTCACGACCATGCAGCTCCAGCAGACGAGCGATCCCGCGACAGCGAACCTCATCCTCGACAACCTCACGCGGATACGGAGCATCTCGCTCGTGCACCAGCTCCTTTCCCAGGAGGACGTAAGGTTCGTCAACCTGGTCCCGCTGATGCGCAAGGTCATGGAAATGGTGCTGCAGGTCTCGAACAGCTCTCGCAAGAATTTTCTGTACGAAATTCACGGAGAGGACGTGAAAGTGTCTTCCCGGAAGGCCACCTCCCTTGCCCTCGTCATCAATGAATTGACCACGAACAGCATCAAACATGGATTCGCAAGCGCTGAGTCCGGTACGATCATGATCAGGCTCCTTCCGGAGGCGGACAGCCGCATTGTCCTCGAATTCACCGATAACGGCCGGGGACTCCCCGAGGGGTTCTGCATTGAGCGCTATAAGAGCCTGGGGCTCCAACTTGTCTCAAACCTGGTGCAGGACGATTTGAACGGCTGCTTCAGTCTTGCGTCGGCTGACGGGAATGGAACCGCCGCGAAGATAGAATTTGTGATATAGAATTTTCAGGAGGCAAGGGCATGAGAATAAAGAGAGCTTTGCTTGTTCTTATCGCGACGTTATCTCTTGCTGTTTCGTCCGTTGCAGAGGAGCCGCGGATACGCTGCGCTTCTACCACGAGCACCCAGAACTCCGGCCTCTTCGGTCATATCCTGCCGCTCTTTGAAAAGAAGACAGGCATTGCCGTCGACATAATAGCCGTCGGCACGGGAGCGGCCATCGAGATCGGCAAACGGGGAGACGCGGACGTGGTCTTTGTCCATGCAAAGGAGCAGGAGCTCCAGGCCGTCCGGGAAGGCTATTTTACAGACCGTCACGACGTGATGTATAATGATTTTGTCCTCATCGGGCCGGCCGCAGATCCCGCGGCGATAAAAGGCGTAAAGTCGGTCACCGACGCATTCCGGAAGATCGCGGCAACGTCCGCTCTGTTCGTGTCCAGGGGTGATAAGTCCGGCACCCATACGAAGGAACTTTCAATATGGGAAAAGGCCGGCATGAGTCCCAAAGGCCAGGCGTGGTATCTCGAGGCAGGGCAGGGGATGGAGAAGACCCAGCGCATTGCCGATGAAAAACGGGCATACACCCTCACGGACAGGGGTACGTGGCTCGCGACGAAAGAGAAAGACAGGCTTGAGATGGCCGTTGTGCGCGAGGGTGATCCCCTCCTCATGAATCAGTACGGCGTCATGGCCGTAAACCCCGAAAGACAGAAGCACGCGAATTATGCGCGAGCGATGAAATTTATCAACTGGCTCATTTCCCGGGAAGGGCAGGAGGCGATTGCATCGTTCACGGACGGACAGGGGAACCGGCTGTTCACGCCGAACGCGCGCTGAATATGGATTTTATAGCCGAAGGATTCAAGAAAGCCTTTGTCCTCATCGTCCATTTTGACGGAGAGCTGCTCGGCATCATCGCGCTTTCCCTCAAGGTGTCGGGCCTCGCCCTCGTCATCTCGTCCGTTGCCGGTCTTCCGACGGGCGCGTTCATCGCCCTCAAGCGCATCCCGGCCAAAGGGGCGCTCATCAGCGTCATGAACACCTTCATGGGCCTTCCGCCGGTCGTTGCGGGGCTCTTTCTCTATCTCCTGCTCTCCCGGAGCGGGCCCCTCGGTTTCATGGGCCTGCTCTACACGCCGTGGGCCATGGTGGCCGCCCAGACGGTCCTGGCATTCCCCATCGTAACATCGCTGACCCATGCCGCCGTCGTCGGCGTGGACCCCATTATCCGCCAGGCCTCGATGACGCTCGGCGCCTCGCCGTTCCAGGTCACGCGCACCATCGTCGCCGAGGCGCGGTATGGAATACTCTCGGGCGTCATGGCGGCCTTCGGCAGGGTCATGGCAGAGGTCGGCGCGATCCTGATCGTGGGCGGGAACATTGCCGGCCGGACGCGTGTTATGACGACGGCCATTGCGCTCGAAACGGACAAGGGAAACTTTGAACTCGCTCTCGCCCTCGGGATCATTCTTCTCGCGATTTCGCTGATGATCAATGTCCTGCTCCATCTGGTCCAGAGAAAGGGATCGCTCCGCACTGAACTATGGCTCTGACTCTCCAGGTAACAGATATCATGAAGAGCTATGACGGCAAAGCGGCGCTCAAGGGCTGCTCATTCGTCTTTGATTCCGCCGGGGTCTACGCCCTTATGGGCCCGAACGGGAGCGGAAAATCCACGTTTCTCCGGATCTGCGCGCTCCTCGAAAAGCCCGACCACGGCGATGTCTCTTATTTTTCCGGGGAAGGCGTCCTGCCCCCCGACAGGGGGCTCAGGCGGCGGATAACCATGGTGCTTCCGCGGGTCGGGGTGTTCAATACGTCGGTCTTCGGAAACGCCGCCTACGGCTTACACATGCGCGGATATCCGGGCCGCGAGACGGAACGCCGCGTCCATCGCGCTCTTGAGGCAGTGGGCCTCGTCCCCAAGCAGCGGCAGAACGCCCTCACCTTATCGAGCGGAGAAACGCAGCGGCTCGGGCTCGCCAGGGCCTTGGTCATCGAGCCGGAGCTCCTTTTCCTCGATGAGCCCACGGCCTCCATCGACGAGGAAAACAGGTCGATCGTGGAGGAGATCATTCTGCGACTCAAGGGCGAGGGCAGAACGACGGTCGTCATTACCACGCACGACCGGGAACAGGCCGAACGCCTTGCCGGCAGGGTGATCCTCATGCACGCCGGCGGCATTGTCGGCGAAAAGCCGAAAATTGAGTAAGCGCGGCAAGCTCCGATTGCCGGCTTGCCGGCGACCGAATAATCCTGCCCTCAGCGGCTCCCGGGAAAAGCAATGAATGTGACCTTTATCCTCGCATCGCAGTCCCCCCGGCGCAGCGAACTCCTGCGCCAGATCGGGCTTTCCTTCACAATCGATCCGGCGGACGTGGACGAGACCGTCCTTTCCGGCGAGTCGCCGGAGACCTATGCGGTCCGGGTGGCGCTGGAAAAGGCGCGGGTGGCCTCAAAAAGGGCCGGAAAGGGCATCATTATCGCCGCGGATACCATTGTCGTGCTTAATAGTACGATCCTGGGCAAACCCGCTGACGCCCGCGACGCCGAACGCATGCTCGATATGCTCTCCGGGAAGGTGCACCGCGTCATTACGGGCCTTGTTCTCAGGGATGTTGCCACGGGAAAGACGGTAACGCGCACCGCGGCCACGAAGGTATGGTTCAAGAGCCTTTCTCCCGAGGAAATACGGTCCTACGTGGCTACCGGCGAACCCCTCGACAAGGCAGGGGCCTACGCCATCCAGGAGAAGGGCGCACTTCTGGTGGAGAAGGTCGAAGGTTGTTATTTTAATGTCGTCGGCCTCCCGCTGTCTCTGCTGGGTGCAATGTTGAAAGAGTTCGGGGTCGATCTTTCGGGCGCCCGTTGAACCGGTGTACAGGATAACAGCCCGGAACAATGCCGGTTCATCTTCGTACCGTTTTTTGTACAACTTTTTTTTGTCTGTGGCTTGACAACCCTCTCCATTCATTCTAAAATGAATATAGTACAAAAGGACTGGGCACATTTCCTACAGGGGGGACACCGTGAAGATAATCACCGTCATGATTGCTGATAATAATGCCGAACAGGCCGAAGCGCTGTCAACGGCCCTGAAAAAGCAGGAAGATCTTGAGATTGTCTCTTCCGTCACCACCCGGGAGACAGCCATTAAACAGTTGTCACGTGAGCCTCATATTCTGATCCTCAACCCCGATGTTTTGAAGCAGCGCACCCTTACCCGATTTCTGCATTCGATCCAGGCAAAATCACCCAAGACCAGGGTCATTATCCTTCTGGAGAACGCGCCGGCTGATGAAAATCTGATATCAGACATCAAAACGGGGATCAGGGGGTATATCAGGATTACCGACGCGCCCGCCATTATGGCCAGGGCCGTTCGCGCCGTGCATGGGGGCGAGATCTGGGCCGAGCGGCGGATCCTTGAGAAAGCGATTGCCAAGCCCATGCTCCTGCCGGAGACGCTCCAGTCTCATATTCCGGGGCTTCCGCCTCTTACGACGCGGGAGATGGAGATGCTCACCCATGTCCTCCAGGGCTCCACGAACCGGGAAATCGCGACCAAAAGCAGCATAAGCGAGAGGACCGTGAAAACCCATCTCTACCGGATCTACCGTAAGTTGAAGGTGAAGAGCCGGACAAAGGCCATTGCGCTTCTTTCACATTCCTAAACATGATGGTCTCGTAAAAAGTCTTTTTTTAACCGCAGAGACGCGGAGGCACGGAGAAAAGCTCCTTAATTTCAATACGTTCTTCTCAGCGTCTCAGCGCCTCAGCGGTGGATTTTTAGTTTTTACGACTTAATCAAACATAGTGCAACTCCATAAAATACGACTTTTGAGTTATTGACTTCAAAGAGCCCGCTGATATAGTTAAAACAGCAGCGGCGCTGCTTAGCCATGCCGGGAGCAAAAACACCAACTGCGCACCTCTCTTACCCTCTTAAAGCCGGTGTAAAATCCGGCCGCGCAGACAGAGTCCGCCAGCGAGGCGCTTCCGGCTCACTCACGTTACGGCAAAATTTCCGGGCCAAGTCTCCGAAACGCCGACAGCGCCGTTGTTTGGGCGTCCCGATGAGCCGACCCTTCCGGGGGCATCAGCCCAACACGACATCGGGACGCCTTGTTTTTTGTCCTTTCACTTTTTTCCCTCAGACGGTTCGCGATTCCCCTCCCAGGCTGTTACAGAGTTCTGCAGTAAATAGACTCTATCATGTAGCGGGGCCGCAGAGGCGTGAAGGATTTTCCCTCTTCTGCCTTGACGCGGTCCGGGAATGCCGGTATGATACCGGCATATGATCGCAACGATTTTTATTGCCTACCTCCTTGTCCTCGGCGCGAGTTACCGGCTCAAATATCTGAATCTTTCACACCTGAAAACCCACGGCCACAGGGTCCCGACCGAATTCCAGGGCGTTGTCGATGAATCGGTCCTGGGGAGGATTTCGGACTACACCTTCGACAACAGCCGTGTCGGGCTGGTGGAGTCCGTCATAGACAATGTCCTTCTCGTCCTTTTCCTCTTCGCGGGCCTCATCGCCTTCTATGACCGCTGGATCGCTTCCCTGGCTAATTCATTCGTCTGGGGCGGCGTATTTTTTTTCCTCGTCCTTCTTGCGTTTGACACCGTAATGGATATTCCCTTCAGCCTGTACCGGAATTTCATCATAGAAAACCGGTACGGTTTCAACACCATGACGGTAAAGCTCTGGCTGACGGACCTGGCAAAGACCATCGCGATTTCCACGGTCTTTGGCGCAGTCGTCATCGTGTCGGCGCTCAGCATCATACAGGTGAGCCCGGAGTGGTGGTGGCTCCAGGTATGGGCCTTTTTGCTCGTGTTCGGCGTCTTCGTCATGTACATTTCTCCCTACGTGATCGAACCGCTCTTCTTCAAGTTCGAGCCGCTCGCCGTGGAGGGGCTGGAAGAAAAAATCCGGACACTCATGGGAAAGGCCGGGCTTGCCGTAAGCCGGGTGTTCCAGGTGGATGCCTCCCGGCGGAGCCGCCATTCCAACGCCTATTTCACCGGCATCGGCAGGGTGAAGCGCATCGTCCTGTTCGATACGCTCATCCAACAGATGACCCAGGAGGAATTGCTCGCTGTTCTTGCGCACGAGGTAGGGCACTGGAAAAAGCGGCATGTCCTGAAGCGTATTGCCCTGAGCGAGGCCGCCGCCTTTGCCGGGCTGTTCCTCGCTTCCCGCCTCGTGCAATGGGAAGGACTGCCCGGGCTGCTCGGCCTGGGCGATCTGTCCTTCTATAGCCGGGTAATTATCCTGGGGTTCCTGGGCTCAATTGTCCTGTTCCCCCTTACGCCCCTCTCCAGTTTCCTGTCCCGGAGGGACGAGTGGGAGGCAGATCGCTTTGCATCGGACTTGACCGAAAACCCCGAGGCCATGGCCTCGGCCCTGGTGAAGCTGTCCAAGGAAAACCTCTCGAACCTCCATCCCCATCCGCTTTATGCGAAGTTCTACTATTCCCACCCGCCCGTCGTGGAGAGGATCAGAAAGCTGAGAAGCAGTAGACAGTAGGCAGTAGACAGTAGGCAGTAGGCAGTAGGTAGGAGGCAGTAGGTAGGAGGGAGGAGACAGGAGACAGGAGACAGTAGACAGGAGACAGTAGACAGGAGCTGCCCCAGTTTACTACCTACTGTATGCTACCTGCTGTATTTCACACTTTCCGGTTGACCCCTGTCCACCTGTTGTGCTATTTTAACTCCATGGCCCGCGAGTCGGAAATCTCCCGTCTTAACCATAAGATAAAGCGCCTGTCGACGCTCATCGAGGTGAACACGCTCATCAGCTCATCCCTGGACCTGGACCGGATCCTGGAGAACGTGATGACCATCTCGAAGCAGGTGATGAACGCCGACGCATCGAGCCTCATGCTCATCGACGAGAAGACGAATGAGCTCGTTTACCAGGTCGCCCTCGGCGCCGTGGGCGAAAAGCTGAAACAGGAGTTCCGGCTCAAGATGGGGCAGGGGATCGCCGGGGCCGTGGCCCAGGAGGGAAAACCCCTGCTCATTGAGGACGTCTACAGCCACCCCAAGTTCTACCGGGGCCACGACGAGGCCACGGGCTACCGGACCAGGTCCATGATCGCCGTGCCGCTCAAGGTGGGCGACCGTATTACGGGGGTCGCGCAGGTCATCAACCGGCTGGACGGAGACGCCTTTGACCGGGACGACCTGGAGCTGTTCATCGCCCTCTGCAGCATGGCCGCCATCGCCATCGACAACGCAAAAATGCACAGAAGCCTCATGGAAAAGCAGCGGCTCGTGAAGGACATGGAGTTCGCCCGCACGGTCCAGGAGAGCTTTCTGCCGCAGAAGACGCCCGAGGCCGCGGGATATTCCTTCAGCGCGCATTACACGCCCGCGCAGGAGGTGGGCGGTGATTTTTATGACTTCATCATGCTCGATAACGGCCGCATCGGGATCGTCATCGGAGACGTGTCGGGAAAGGGCGTACCGGCGGCGCTCTATATGGCAAAGCTGGGGAGCGACCTGAGAACGCTGGCGTTCACCGAAGCGGACCCGGCCTCGGCCCTCGCCCGGTTGAACGACCTCCTGGCGGAGCGGAGCAGGAGAGGGATGTTCGCCACCCTTCTCTACGCTGAACTCGATACGCGGTCAGGCAGCATCACGATATCGAACGCCGGCCACCTTCCCCCCCTGGTAAAAAGGGCGGACGGGTCGGTCAAAAAAATCCAAAGCACGGGCGGATCTCCCCTCGGCATCCTCAGCGGAATGAAGTTCGGACAGGAAGCAATCGGACTGGAGCCGGGCGATACGGTGGTCCTGTACACCGACGGTATTATCGAGGCCATGAATGCCCGCGAGGAGTTGTACGGATACGAGAGACTGGAAGCGGTCATTAAAAAAGGCGCGGCAGAGCCCCATGCCCAGAAGGCCGCTATCATCGAGGGCGTGAACAGGTTTACCGCTCTTTCGCCCCAGCATGACGACCTTACCCTCGTCTGTTTTGGAAGGATCCCGTGACGGAAAAAGAAAAAATGACGACGGAAAGGCGCGCGCAGGGCGGGGGCGTCATGACGCTCACGGTGCCGAGCCACCCCAAGTTCCTCTACGTCATCCGGAGCGCCCTTTATCCGATTATTATTGATTCCGGGTTCTCGAAGAAGGACGCGAGGAAAATTATTCTCGCCGTGGACGAGGCCTGTTCCAATATCATCAAATATGCCTATGAAGGCGACCCTGCCAAATCGATTACGCTCGTCGTGACCGCCGATGCGGGGCGGATCGCCATCCAGCTCAAGGATCTCGGCAAAAAAACGGACCCGTCGAAGATAGCGCCCCGGAAGCTGGAGGACGTGCGGCCGGGCGGGCTGGGAACGCATTTCATGGGCGCCGTATTCGATACGGTGCGATACGACACGGAACAGGACCAGGGCACGGTGCTCACCCTGGTGAAGGAAAAGCGGTGATTTTTGCTAAAACCGCGAAAAGAAAATTTAGCCACAGAGAGCACAGAGGACACAGAGAAAGGCTTGAAATAAGTTCATACCTACGTGATTTTGCTTTATATTTTACCTCTGTGATCTCTGTGTCCTCTGTGGCAAAAAAGTTTTCAGTTCCGGCTTGTCCGGGTTTGGAGAAGGGTGATTTTCGATGAAGGTTGAGATTTCCACGGAGAAGATGCATGCGGGGTTCTTGATGAAGCTCAAGGGCGACGTGGACATGAACACATCGCCCGATGTCAGGAGCACCCTGTCCGATGTTTTCAAGCAGGCGACGCCGGGCGCCAAAGCCCTCTTTATCGACCTTTCCCAGGTGCGCTATATGGACAGCTCCGGCATAGCGACCATGGTCGAGGCCATGCAGACGTGCATGAAACAGGGGATGCGGCTCCGCCTCGTGGAACTGAGCCCGTCTGTTCGGGACGTGTTCGAGCTTGCCAGGCTTGCGAGCGTGTTTGAGATATTCCCGTCCCTGACGGAAGCTTCGGCAGGGCTGTGAGGGAAGAGGGATGAGGGATGATGGACGCGCAGGGTCAAACCCATGCGGCTGCCCTGATACGGATTATGGATTGCAGGAGCTGAGGTGACAAACTTGTTCGGTCACGTCGGAAGGCGGTTCTTCACCTTTTTGCAGGACCTGTCCAGCCTGTATTACCTGTTTCGGGAAACCCTGGCACAGACTGCCGTGGTGCTGTCGGACGGAAAAAAGCGCAGGCAGGCGCGGCTGCTCGAACAGGTGGACGAGGTCGGCACGCAGTCGCTGCCCCTCATCCTTGCCGTCTCGGCCCTTCTGGGCATTGCCCTGACCGTTCTGGTCTCGTTCCAACTCAAGGAGTTCGGCGCCCTCAGCTATATACCGGGGTTCGTGGCGGTGGCCATCTTCCGCGAGATGGGTCCGCTCATCACCGCCGTCATCATTTCGGGAAGGGTCGGCGCCGCCTTCACGGCCCGGATCGGCACCATGAAGGTTTCCGAAGAGATCCTGGCGCTCGAGACCATGGCCATCAACCCCGTCCGGTTCCTGGTCGTCCAGCGGTTCATCGGCCTGCTCCTCGCGCTCCCCGCCCTCACGGTGCTTGCGAACTTCACGGCGGTCTTCGGCGGGTTCCTGTTCGGCTCGACCCGCCTCGGCATCAGGGCGGAGACCTATGTGAGGGAGACGCTCGATGTGATTTCCTTCACCGATGTCTATTCCGGCATGGTCAAGGCCGTGGTGTATTCCGTGGTGATCGTCATGGTGGGATGCTACCGCGGCCTCATCGTCGAGGGTGGAGCGGAAGACGTGGGCCGCTCGACGATGGTCGCCGTCGTCTCGTCCACGCTCACGATCATTGTCTTCGACACCGTTATGACGGCGGCGTTTTATGGGTAGGAAAAAACCGAGAGCTCTGCCACGAAGACACTAAGGCGCAAAGTAAGATAACAAGAAATTTAACGAGGTGAACCTCAGACCATAAAAGAAACTTTACCACGGAGTTGCACG
>ERZ1292625.272-Hain-H41-01um-R1-272-length-87896-cov-8_pt1 | contig 87896 bp, 102 predicted proteins | sample MGYA00564400_ERZ1292625 | MGnify/ENA primary metagenome ERZ1292625 (study PRJEB36523, sample SAMEA6512639) | groundwater metagenome | collected 2019-01-08 | study: AquaDiva: Metagenomics assemblies of 32 groundwater samples | reverse complement strand
GTTCCCATACCGAACACGGAAGTTAAGCCCTCCAAGGCCGATGATACTGCTGCCGTGAGGCAGTGGGACAGTAGGACGCTGCCGGGTTACAAAAAGAGCCTGCTCGAGAAATCGGGCAGGCTTTTTTATTGTTTCCTGATTTTCATCTGGCCTGCTTTTTGACGTCCCCATCGACTGTTGTCTAGGTTCTGTTGACATTCAACGCATCCAGATGACAGCAGCAGCGAGACAGATGAGGGACTGGAAGTTTCTGGCGCGTTTGCAGTAACGCGTGGCGATACCCCTGTAATGCTTGAGTTTACTGAAGAAGCATTCAATCCGGTGGCGTTCGGCATAAAGGGCAAAGTCGCCGTCTCTGAGGTTCTTGCGGTTTGATCGAGGTGGGATGACGGCCGCAGCCCCCATCGCTGTGATCCGGCCCACGCTCTCATCGGAGTCATACCCCTTGTCAGCCAGCACGGCCTGAACCTGCAAACCATCGATCAAAGGCAGGGCGTGCGTGTAATCCGATCCCTGTCCGCCGCTTAAGATAAAGCGCACAGGATTTCCCAATGCATCAACCGCGGTATGGATTTTCGTCGTCAGCCCGCCTTTTGAACGGCCAAGGGCTTCCGTCGTTTGCGCCCCCCTTTTGCGCCTGCGCTGTGCTGGTGCGCCCGGACTATTGTGGAATCGATCATGATGTATTCACAGTCCGGATCGTCGGAAAGCCCATGAAACACCCTCTCCCACACCCCTGCCTTCGACCAGCGGTTATACCGCTGAAACACGCTGTTCCATGCGCCAAAGCTCGACGGCAGCTCACGCCAGTGCGCCCCCGTTCGAGCGATCCATAAAATCGCGTCGATAAACTTGCGATTATCCGTCGCTGTGCGCCCCGGGTCTGTCTTCTTCCCCGGCAGCAAATCCCTGATTCTCTTCCATTGATCGTCCCGCAGCTCTCTTCGTGCCATTCAAAGCCTCCTTCGGCTCTGAATAGTGAATCACGATGTACACCCTTTGGGAATCCTGAATGTCAACAGAACCTAGGGAAATATTCCTAATGTTTTCATGAGACGTCGGCCAACTGGGTGCCATCCTTCCCGTCGGTTGGTTTTCAGCTCACGACCTCATCTCTCTGGATTTCTCTGCCACGCGTTCAATATGATCGTCCTGCCCATCGCCTTTCTCGGGCTACTCTAATTCCTTGACCTCTTTCCACGGCGGTTGAGGTTTCCTGGGTGTTGTGGTTTTTCTTTGAAATCGATAGCTGCGAGGTTCCGTTCTATGTTGCCGCCCATTCCATTCGGCTGGAAGCAGTTGCTCGCCAACCAGGTGAACAGCCAGAGCTTTCGATCTCTCGAAATGTTTCTCGATCAGGAAGCGGCGGCAGGTGAAACAATCTTGCCTCCGTCCCAGGATATTTTTGCGGCCTTGGAGGCGACGCCATACGAACAGGTCAATGTTCTGCTACTTGGTCAGGATCCCTACCATACACCAGGAATGGCGCACGGACTCTGTTTTTCGGTACGGCCTGACGTCGCCGTGCTACCCCGCTCGCTCAGAAATATCTATCGTGAACTTCGGGACGATGTCGGCTGCTCTGCTCCAAACAACGGCTGCCTGAAGTCCTGGGCCAGACAGGGAGTGCTGATGTTGAATGCCGTCCTGACGGTTCGCGCGCATGCGGCCAATTCACATCGGGGGCGTGGCTGGGAAACTGTGACTGATCGTATCTTTGCAGTCCTGAATGCGAAACCAAATCGTGTGGTATTCGTGCTCTGGGGCGCGGAGGCGAAGAAAAAGCAATCACTGATCACAAATGCGCAGCATGTGGTGATTTCCTGCGCCCATCCCTCACCCTTGTCTGCGAGAAAGTTCTTCGGTTCACGGTGTTTCTCGCAGGTCAATCGAGCCCTCACTGAGGTGAACCTTAAGCCGATCGATTGGCAGATTCCCGATATCTGAATTGGAGTCGAACGGCGCGGCGGTTGTGATCGGTGCTCAGACCTAAGGAAGGTCTGATTAATTGGAAGAACAAGACAGCGACGAGTTAGAGCCCCTGTGTTTTAGACGCCGACTGATCAAAATTGGGAATTAATCAGACCTTCCCTAAATGATTTGACTTGCGGCAAGTCGTTTTTTATACTACAGCGGTTTTCTAGTTCTTACTCAATCATGTGCATGGGAGAGTGGACGCTGGGAATGAGGACTCGTCTGGGGTTGGGCCTTGGGGTCAGTATTCTGGTTGTAGCGGGTACGTTGTGGGCGGCGGAGGGGGACCTTGCCGGACTTCGGCCGTCAATGTCTATTGGATCGGCGCCCATCGCGTGGCAGTATGATGGCGATCAGGGGCCCTCGCATTGGGGGGAAATCGCTCCGACCACCGCGTCTTGTGAAAAAGGCACCCAGCAGTCGCCCATTAATATTCGCACCGCTCCCCATCACCAGAGCCATGACGGGCTCTTAGTTCATTACACGGCCGTACCTGGTCGCGTCGTCGCTTCTCATCACACCATTGAGGTGGATTTTCAATCAGGCGAGTCCCTTGAAGTCCTTGGACGAACGTATACGCTCAAAGAGTTTCATTTCCACGAGCCCAGCGAACATCAGCTGAACGGCCGCACCTATCCGATGGAAGCGCATCTCGTGCATCGAGATGCGTCGGGTCATCTGGTGGTCCTGGCGGTGCTGATGGATTTGGGTAATGAATCGGCCTCTCTGTCAGCCGTTTGGGATCGGATTCCGAGCGAGAAGCAGGATGAGGTGCGGGACTTGCTGATTAACCCGCAGGATCTTCTGCCGAAAGACTTGCACCATTACGCCTATGATGGCTCACTGACCACGCCCCCTTGTACGGAAGGGGTGCACTGGATTGTGCTGAAGGAACCCATCTCTATTACCTCTGCCCATATTGAACGGTTCGTGTCGCTGATTGGCCACAACGCTCGACCGGTTCAATCGTTGAATAAGCGTGAGATCGACGAAGAATAACCTTTTTCGTTCAGACAACGCTCAGATTTTCCGATCCACCCACCGTTGATTCGGGCGTTTCCCACGACCACCAGTCCCAGCTCTACTTCGAGTGTCTTTCGAGCAATTGTGGACGGTCACGTGAACGTGTGCCGACCAGCCTTAGTTACTTAGTGGATGCCATCCTCCTGTGGAGGCTGAGGTCCTGCGACCATACCTGCCAGGTCGGGGTCATCTTGCCCTTGCAATCTTGGCGCTTCTGCTTTTCGTTTTAGGCGGTGAGCCTCTTTCTGCGTGCGGCGATCACGTTGGGTCTGTTCCCGTTGCCGTTTTTTAGAACTTGTGTGGCTCATGGTCACCTCCGTGGGTCGCATGGGAGCGACGTATATCAGGCGGATGGCACTTGAGGGGGCGTCGCTGCCGGCACGGCGCTCGATCTGCCGGCTTTGATGAATCGATCTTCGGCGAGGACGCCGTGTAGTTGTACCGTGATCGAGCGACGGTACGGTTCCTTCTGCCGGATCATGATCACGAGATTGTCCCCATCCACGAGAATGCTGAGGTCGTCTTCGGTAACCAGTTCTCGGGACGAGCCACCGATGTTCAATCGGTACTGTGTTTTCCCATCGGGATTCCGATTCGGTCCGACCACGATCTCAGTCAATCCGTCAATGTGGCCGTCATACCCCTTCTGCCGGTGCCTGACCTTGGTGCCGTTTGGAATGCGTACCCATCGTGTCACCGGCGATGTCTGACTGTCTGGCCCCTTGCTCATAGCGTGTGTGTCTCCTTGTTGTCGTACCCGTACGTAGGCGCCAGGATTCTCATGATTCCGCGAGCGCACAATTGCATCGCGGTACACTCCTGGGTTGACGACTGCGAATCTCAGAATAAAACGAGCGGAGTATCGCGGACGGAAGGGCGGTTGAATCGATCTTGCTAATCTACGGTCACAGAGTCGCCAGGAAGCAAAAGTGAAGCGGCTGATGATGTAGCGATCCAGGCATAGTGTATCACATTTGTTCATGCCGCATCGGCCACGTCTTACGACGGAGGTGCGCGGTCATTGTCGAGGTTCCTCAATCCCTGTGTGTAGTATGGTTCCACGAGCTGCTGCCGATTTGGCGGAAGCGGCGCACGAATAGGGCGTAAAACGGCTGATCGCTGATAATAATTATTGCCGCATAGAATCATGCTCTTGCATTGAGATCGGCGCTCCGGCACGTTGACACCACTCTCGCCGCCCTATAGGGTGAACCTATGACGTACTGAGCCACGCCGGCTTTCTCCTTTCGCGCGCACTTTCTCTCTCCCCCTCACTCCCTGCGCGTGCGAGTCCCAAGTCTTCGCCGCTTCGACGCCACAGAACAAGAGTCCAGCGATGGTCGGCCCGCAGTGATCGGTCATTGACCGATCAGTCGATCTACTCAGGATGGAGTCTTTTACCTACGGCAGATTCCCGCATCGAGGGAGGTTGCGATGTGTCAAATTTGGACTCTCATCGGAATCATGGTCTTCACGTGGGCTATTGCGATGGGGGCTAGTTACTCGGACGCTACTGCGTAGACAGACGATTCGAGTTACGAGTGCTCTTGAGGTCTCCTGCCAACCGGCAGGGATCTGATGACAGATGGAGGATACCATGATGGCGCAGACGGTACTGTTCTGGGCCTCACACAATCTGTTTACGGTCGCGACGGTTTGCTTCTGTGGGGCCATGCTGAGCGTCATGCTGTACACCTATCTGTATGATTATGTGCTGGTGGCGAACGAGCGTTAGCCTGCTTCTGCAAGTTATCCGGTTGCCGATTAAGGAGATTTTATCCTATGCGTATTCATCGAACAATCACCACCAGAGCATTGAGTCTTTTTGTGGCAACCGCTTGGTTGCTTGCCGTCTCACTGACCGTTCATGCCGCGGAACAGAAACCTGCTGTGGCCGTCGCGCCGGTCAAGTCCGTTGCCGTGGCTTCCGGCGCCGTCGAGGATACGCTGCCGATTTGCCTGACGAGAATTCCTCAGGGGGCGACATCTGGGCAACGGATGATTGCCGAACAGAGTTGCCAGCGAGATGAATCCGATCGAGCATCCATGCGGGCTGTTCCTGGACGGTAGCCAGATCGTCCCGCATAGCTGCCTGCGCATGGATGTGGCCAGGTGCGGTGTGCCGGCTGTGCACGTGGCAGATGTAGCGGCCATTTTTTCGTGGCTCGGGGCTATGTTGAAGGGTGAGCAATGCAGGAAGGATGACCGTATGCGTATGGAACATCGAGTTCGTTCAAGATCGGCCGGCCGGCCTGGTGCCGTCGAGGAGCGAATGGTGGCAGGGGCGAGTGAGACGCCTGCGGGAGTCGCTCGAAATATGCTTCTCGATATCAATAGGGCTGAGATTTCCCGACTCAAGTCGCTGCCCGGAATCGGCGAACATTATGCGAAGAAGATCGTGGAAGGGCGGCCTTACCATCATCGAGAAGAGTTGCTGACCAAAGAGATTTTGCCGGAATACATCTACAGCAGAATCATGGATCGACTGGTGGCAAGCCAGTCTTAGGATTTGGGGGATGGGGTGATGTGCCTGGCATCGGATGCCTCGCGTATGATGGCCATCCGGTATTGAATCACCGAGGTTGTTCTCTCTCATGAATGAGACGGGTGGCTCGAATGACCGGAAGGAACGACTGCATGACGGACAATAGCAGGACAGCAGGGATGGCGAGAAGGTTGTGGCTACGTCAGGCATCTTGGCGGGGCATGGCCCTCGTAGCAGCCATCAGCCTGCTGTTGGGCATCGTGCAGACCACGGCCGCTTGGTCCGAGCAGGGTCCTACCGAGGCTGTGAAGGGGACCGTCTCCGAGCTGCTCTCTATACTCAAGGAACTCAAAGATCCGAGTCGCGCTGAGGCACGGCGATGGCAGATCGAACAGGTCATTCGACATCATGTGCACTACGAGGATATGGCGAAACGGTCACTCGGAGCGTCCTGGGGACAACTGAGTGATGTGGCCCGGCGGGAGTATGTGGGGCTCTTTGTTCAGTTGCTTCGCGACGCGCTTGCGAACCGGATGGTGGAGTATTCCGGTGAACGGATCAGCTATCTCTCGGAGCAACGGGAGCGCACGTTCGCGCAGGTCAAAACACGGCTGGCCGGGAACAAGGTCGACACCTTCATCGACTTTCGTTTGGTCAGTCAGGACGGACGCTGGCTGGTCTACGACGCAGTGATGGACGGGGGGAGCCTGGTCGCGAGCTACCATGCGCAGTTCGCGAGTATCATTCGCGATGCCTCCTGTGCGCAGTTGATGGAGCGAATTAAAGAGAAGACGCTGGTCGTGAAATTGTTTGAGAAGAGCGGGTCGTGAGGCGAGGGGCGCAATGGCACGATCACGAGCGGTCATGTCCCCGGGAGAGAGCGCAATGAGATGTCCGCGTTGTTATGGTCCGATGATGATGATCAAAATGAAGGATATCGTGAGCGGGACGCTGGCCTATGGGTGGGGCTGCCGTCAATGCGGCGCAGTCATCGATTCGCTGATCGATATTCACCGCCAATGGCATCTGGAGCCCCGCGCGACCTGGGCGCATTTGGCCGTCGCTGCCTGCTAGGTCACGCAATCACTTCCCCTGTCGTCGTAGGTTCGCATGACCGGTTATGGCGCCCGATGAGCGGAATTCCCGGTAGATATCAGGAAGAGTAAGGAGTGTGTCATGTTGCATGCCGCGTTGATTGCTCTCGTGCTTGGACTCGTGGTTTGGGGGCTTAATTGGACCGGGCTCGCCGAGATGCCGACCCAGGTCTATTGGGTCTTTACAGTGGGGGGAATGCTGTTGATGCTGATCCACGTTGCGACAAGGCGACCGGCCCGCGTGTGGTAAGGGGACCCATCACTATGCGACTCCGCTATGCATGCATCATAAGCGCCGTGCTGGGAAATAGTGCGCCCTGCTTCAGTGAGGTCGAAGCTGCGAAGGAGTGGGCGCCGCAGGAGGTTACGGCAATTCTCGCGCAGTCGTATGCACAGCTGCTCATGCGACCGATGGGGATGGAGCCAAGTTCGCTTCAGAAGCACGAGGCGGACCAACAACGGTATATGGTGCAGTCCGGCTATGCGTTGCAGTTGGCAAAAGGGAAGAAAAGTGTGAAGCAGATTGTCGAGGCGATCGCCCTATCATCGGAATTTAACGCCAAGTGGATAACGCCCCACATGGGAACTGCGCAGACCGGATCGGCCCCGGGAGTACCGCCCGTGGCGGCCCCGGAAAAGGCCATCGATAGCCTGTACTGTGCGTTGTTAGGCCGGCGTGTGGATAGTGCGTCGTTGGCCAGCGCTCGCAAGGATTTGGTGAGTTCCGGCTTTGAACGGGTGATCCGTGACGTGATCGACGGGAAGGAATACCGAGACCGTTTCGGTGACACCAAAGTGCCTCAGGTGAGCAGTGAGAAGCAGGCGGCAGTCGGTTGTCCGCAAGTGGCTCTGTAGCAGCGGTTCCGCGCAGCAGGCTCAGGATTCACTAGCGCAGGTGGCTTGACGGGACGGCAATAACCTCAGTGAAGGTGGGGGAGAAGCACGAATGAGTATGACGCCGGAAGAACGCATCGCAAATATGACAAAGGCGATCAATCAAGCCATCAAGGTGATGGGGGATCGTTTCGGGTCGACAGAGGAAGATGTGGCGCGAGCTATCCAAGGACTGAAGGCCTCCATGCAGACGGCACCGCAGGAGAAGCCAGTGTCAGTCGGGGCCGCCACTCAGGCCTAAGAGCTGCGGTGAAGCCTCACCGGGCCCACTGTCTGATCGGTGAGGTAGCCATGTGGTTCGGCGATGCTCCGATGTCTCTCGTCGTTGGGAGCATAGGTTTCATCTGTACTCCCGTGCTGTCTCTCGGCACGAGTCAACCTACGGACTAGGCCTCAATATCGCTTGACTCCGATCGCCATAGCGCTTAGCGTGAAGGTATGACGTCTTTAGCTCCGCCGACTGTTCTCTCCCTCGCGCTTCGAGCCTCCATCCCGCGCGACTGATCGTCCGGTCTCCGCCGCTTCTTACGCCAGAGTGCCCTGCACTGACCGTTGGTGCCGTCTTCGTGAACGGAGCGATTGTCGCTTCCGGCGAGGAGCGGTGTTCTGACCAGCAGTTCCATCCGACACCATTATCCGTTTCATATAGCAGTACAAGGGAGCACGAGTATGATTACCATCACGGCAACGGCTGAGGAGAAAATTCGCGAGTTGATGCTGGAAGAAAAAGATACGCTCGGGCTGCGTGTATATGTAAAAGGCGGGGGCTGCCACGGCTATCAATATGGAATGGCGTTCGAGTCAAAGATGAGCGACGACGATACCGTGATTGAAAAGGGCGACGTGAAGGTGATCATGGATTCGCAAAGCGCTCCGCTGTTGAGTGGCTGCGAAGTCGACTATGTCGACAGCGTGCAGGGTTCGGGCTTTGCGATCAAGAATCCACAAGCCAAGACGACCTGCGGATGCGGGAGCTCATTCAGCGCCTAATTACAGCGTTCGTCGCGGTGTGTGCACTTTCGTCACTGTGACTGAAGGAGGCCCGCTATGGATCCCACGTCCGTCATTGGAACCAAGAATAAAAAAGGCCAGGTCTTCACCGACCCCCGCATCATGATGCGGGAGGCCCCTCGTACGCCGTCGTTTTATACCGGCAGCGAAGTCATTAAGGAAGCCATCCGGCGCGCCAGTATCGACGTGATGATCGCCTATCCGATCACGCCACAAAGCGAGGCCGCTGCGTTGATCGGCGAGCTGTTTGCCGAGGGGTACATCGGAGACTATTTCCGCGGGGAAAGTGAATTTGCCGTCATGTCGCAATGTGCAGGGGCCGCATTCGGTGGGGCCCGTGTCTTCACGACGACCGCAGGACCCGGCACGATGCGGGCGATGGAAAACTTCCCCATGTGGGCGGGTGCCCGCTTGCCGATCCAATGCATCGTAACCTGTCGCGGGATCAACTCCCCGCTGTCGATTCAACCGGACACCATCGAGATCTCCTATCTGATGCAGACAGGCATGCTCGTCTGGCATGCGGAGACGGCACAGGACTTCTATGATTGGATTCTTATGGGCTATATGGTGTCGGAGGAGCCCGAGGTGCATTTACCATTGGCGCTCTGTTGCGATGGGTTCTTTGTGACGCATACCAAAGACGTCGTCGATCTGACCCCGACGGATATGTGTCTGCCGCCCTATGATCCGTATCGGTCGCCGGTCCCCTGCATGGATATGGAATGTCCGCCTGTCCGGATGATGCGTGATCCGTTCATTATGAAGAGCAACTACATCAGTTATGCCACGCATGCGAGCTGGCAGCAGGAAGTCTGGGCTGCCGCAGAACGGTCCCGGAAGCACACGATCGCCTGGTTGAACGGGCTGATCGAAACCGAAGACGTGGACGCCGATGTGCTCATTGTCACATCCGGTACCGCGGTATCTCAGGGGCGGGAAGCCATCCGTTTGTTGGCCGATGAAGGCATTCGCGTGGGACTCGTGAAGATCAAAACGCTCCGGCCCTGGCCGGAAGAGGAACTTAAGGAAGCGACCAAGCACGCCACACACATCATTGTGCCGGAATTCAATGTCATCGGGTGGATGGCAAAAGAGATCAAGGCGACCATTCCAAGAAGTGAGCGCGTCATCGCCGGGCCGCGAGTGTGTGGCGGGATGACCATGCCGCCGGAGATTATCGTGGAAGAGATTAAGCGTGCACTTGGGGTGCGTTCTGGCACGCTCGCCGGTCGCGGGTGAATCGGAGAGGGTCAGACAACGAGAACGGTTTCGATACGGTGTGCAGCACATTGACGCTCAGCAGGGCTGAGAGGAGATAGGTATGAGCAAAGAACGCATCAAGATTTCGCCGGATCTGTATGACATCATGCCGTCGGATTACCAGGACCTGGTCAGTAGCGCCACGTACGGCAAGGAAGACCGGGGATGGAAGGACATCGGCACCTCCAAGGAACTGATCGAGCAGCACTCACTGTGTGCCGGATGTCCTGAATCCATGGCATTTCGATATATTTTGGCGTCGCTTCCCAACCCCGAAGACACGGTCATGGTCGGCTCGACCGGCTGTACGAGTCTCGTGTTTCCGATGGTGGCCGTCCACAACATTCACTCCCTGTTCGGGAATCAGAATGCCATTGCCTCGGGGCTCAAACGGGCCTTGAGTGTGCGTTTCCCTGATCGCGTGAAGGATGTGGTCGTGTTGGCGGGAGATGGCGCGACGGTGGACATCGGTTTGGACATGACGCTGCAGGCCTGGTTCCGGCAGGAAAAGTTCACGACCATTTGCTTCGATAACGAACTGTACGCCAACACCGGCGGGCAGGAGAGCGGTCTCATGCAGAAGGGGTTCGTGGCCAAAATGGCGCCGGTTGGAAAGTTGTTCGATAAGGTCCGCTTGCCTGAAATTGCCCGGGAGTCCGGCTGTCACTACGTGGTCAACTGCACGGTGAGCAAGCCGTCGCTGGTTGAGAAAGTGGTGCGCAACGCGGTGTTGATCGCGCGTGAAATCGGGCCGACCTATCTGCAGCTCTATACGCCCTGCATTCTGGAAATCGGCAAGAATAGCATGGAGGGTTTGCAGGAGATGCGGGATTCCGAGAAGCCCACGGAGCGGTTTGCCTTCAAGGAATATATCAGCGAGCCGGCGAAACAGCTCCTGGCGGAGCGTGATGCGAAGGCCAAAGAAAAGAAAGCCGCTGCAAAGCAACTGGTGTCCTAAGCGGTAGGATTATCACCGCCGCTTCCGCGGCCATGAGAGAGCGAGGTTTCAGATGAGTCTTGATTATGTAAAGTTCACGCCCGGTTTCGAGCAGTTCATGCCGAAAGAATATCGGGATATGGTCGAGCATGGACCCTTTGGAAAAAAGACGACGGTGTCACAGATGGGCAGCTTTAAGGAAATCCTGGAGGAGCACCCGATGTGTGCCGGCTGCGCCATGACCCTGTTCATCCGGTTGGCGATCATCGCCTTCCCGAATCCCGAAGATACCATTACCGTCGGGACGGCGGGCTGCGGCAGATTGGCCATTTCGCAAGCGGCGATTCCGTTCGTGTACGGCAACTACGGCGACCAGAATGGTGTCGCGAGCGGTTTATCGCGGGGACTCCGGCTCCGTTTCGGCGACAAGCCGAAGGACGTGGTCGTAATCGCGGGTGATGGAGGAACCGCCGACATCGGGTTTCAGCAGGTGCTGCATTCCTGGTTTCGGAAGGAACGGTTCACGACCATCATGTTGGACAACGAGGTGTATGGCAACACCGGCGGTCAGGAAAGCGGGATGACGACCAGAGGCGCTGTGCTGAAAATGGCTCCGCTCGGAAAGAAGTTCGAGAAGATGGATATGGTCACGATGGCCAAAGTCGCCGGCTGTTCCTATATCGCCACGGTTGTGCCGAACAATCCGCGGCGGGTGGAAAGCGTCATCAAGAAGGCGGTGTTGATCGCCCGGGACATCGGCCCGACCTATATTCAAGCGTATACCTCATGCAACATCGAGTATGCGATCCCGACCGACAAGGTCATGGAAGATGCTAAGACCGTTGAAGACGATCGTTACAAATTTACCGAGTATGTCAGCGACGAAGCGAAGGCGTACCTAGCAGAGCGCTATGGCTACAAGGAATTTATGCCGAAGGCCGTGCCTGCTTCAGTCACGACGGCCTGAGTAGTCTTGAAGAATAAGTAGTATTCTCCAGGCTTGCTGTGGCGGGCAGGAACTGAACCTCCTGCCCGCCCAGTTTGCTAGGCTTTGGGCAGCATTTGACTGTAATTGATCCTGATCCATCACACTGCCCCATACGGGCGCCTCTCTCGAGTCTTGCCGGAAATAATTAAGTCGCTTGGAATCAAAGGCTGCCTCCTCGCCCCTCGCAGCTTCCGTTGACACGGCCGGTTGTGCCCTTGTAGGGTGGGGTATGACGTGTTGAGCCACGCCGACTGTCCCATCTTGCGCGCCCCCTTCCATCCTTTGCGCGTTTGATTCCCCGGTCTTCGCTGCTTCTACGCCAGAGTTTCCATCTCAGACCACCAGGTCTCGGCATGCGTTCGCGCGTGTCAGCCCTCACAACGGTGTGGCGCTGTGCTCGCCACCGATAAAGGAGAATGCAATGACACAGGAACAGTTCCAACAGTTCTGGCTGCAGCTCAAAGCTCCCCTCAAGGCCAACTGGAACAAGATCACTGAAAGCGATCTCGGCGAAATCCAGGGTAGCCTGGTGAAGTTCGGTGATGTGCTTCAGAAGCGTTATGGTGAGGGCCACAAGGATGAAGTCAGCCTCTGGGCTGACCGCCGGCATGCGCATTGGAGCGGAAATTACATCGGCTATAAAGATCCAAAGCCGACCGCCTAATTCGGTGCCTCCGTTCAGGAAGTCGATTGCTATCGGTGGGCCGCGCGCCCTCGCTTGCGATAAGAAACAGAAAGAGAGTACGTGCGATGAGAAAAATCGTCATCAACAAGAGTTACGATCAGTTCTGCTTGAGCCATAAAGCGTTCCTGCGTTTGCGTGAGTTGGGTCAGCCGGATGCGCTCAAGGAGACGGATCTGGGGGCCTACTGGCCCTCAGCGGCCGGTTCTCAGGAGCCGAGCCTCAACCAATGCGGCATGTTGATTCCACGCGACGACAAGCGGCTGGTTCAGGTGGTGGAAGAACTGCAGGGAGAAGCCAATGGCCATTGTGCCGAACTGAAGGTCGTGTCGATCCCAGACGACGTGTCGTGGGTGATCGCGAAAGCAAATGGAAGCGAGCACGTGAGCGAACAACATCGCACGTGGGCTTGAGGTTGTGAAGACGGCAGCGCAGGCACTTACCCCGGCGGGCTGAGCCTGCATCCTGGGTGAGTTCTTACTGCTGATTTACGAGCAGGGTCTGTCATTTATTACGAGGCGGCCCTGCTCGTATCATTCCCTGCGAGCGTTCCCCCCGATACTCACACATCCTCTGCTGCCAGATATATCATTCATCCGATCATGCTCATGCCGGATGCCTTGTTCGATGCATCGCCGCGGTCAGAATGAACGGCAGGCGTGCGATCGAATTCGCATGACGGCCTCCTGCTGAAATCGATTTTTGTAGTTCTGCATAATCCGGTGAACGGCCCGGTCTTTCTCCTGATTCTCGTCGTGCGCCAGTTGGAGCACGTAGGTGCGTTCCTGTTCCAGGAATCCCGTGGAGGTCTTCCACTGACCTGAAGCAACCCAGGATGTCAGCCCCTCAGGCGAAGTCGGTGTGACCGTATCGCTGAGGAAGGTTGCCCATTCCTCGAGGGAGACGACACCGTCCGGTTTAGCCGTGCCGAAATACAGTGTGTCCAGCCCCACTGAATGTTCACCTGGCGAGCAGATCGGTGGTTGTATGGAGGTGCAGCCTGTGAGGGCTGTGAGAAGCAGTGAACCTGAAAAAAGTGACTTCAATCTCATCGCCATCTGCTGCAGGAATCTTACCGCCAGTGTGGAGTGAGTAGGGCGGGCAGTGCCGCTATTTTTTCGACCTGGTGGAGCTCTGAGACGTGGAAGATTTTTGGGAATTGTCCGTTGGCTTTTCGCCGCCCGTCACTTGTTTGAATGTTTTGCCGATCGCGGGCCCGATTTTCGGAATCTCCTCCTCAATGTTTTTCGCTGCACTCTTCAATCCTCGCCCGATGTCGTCGAGCGTCAAGCCCTGGTTGGATCCGGACTTGCCCGTGTCGGAAGACTCCGACGCGGCATTCGCCGTCAGTGCCGGCGCGCCAAGCCCAAGGACCAGAGAGAGAAGGACGACTATCATTCGCATCGTGGACCTCCCTTGCTAGATTCTAGTATAAGCTATCCGGGCTCTGCGGCAAACCTTTGCCGACAGGGCGATCAGTCAGTGGGAGTGAGCCGGAACTCGCGGACCTGTTGACCGATAGGGCCACCATGCGGTAGAGTGCTGATCTACTGCAGCATTGTATCGGTCCACCAATGCTGTACCTCCTCAACGTGGACCGCGCGATCGCATCGCGACCAGGTCCAGTTTGGAGCTGACTCCTTCCGGATTCACCCTCCCCTCGGTTCTCTGATCCCGTCTTAATGCGATCCACAACGAAAGGATAGCTGCGTGCAGACGACTGCGTTTACGAGTTTTGACTCCCTTGGTGTGTCTCCCACCCTGTTGCGAAATCTGACCAAGGCAGGTTTTGCCGAACCGACCGCCATCCAGGCTCAAGCCATTCCCCATGCGTTGGCCGGCCGGGATGTCTTGGGATGCGCGCAGACCGGAACGGGAAAGACCGCGGCCTTTGTGATTCCGATGTTGGAGCGTCTCAGCGGGACCCCGAAAGGGCAGCCTCGCGCGCTCATTTTAGCGCCGACACGCGAGTTGGCGATACAGATTCAAGCGACGATCGATACATTGGGTCGCGATCTGCAATTGTTTGCCACAACGGTGGTGGGCGGAGCCGATATGCAGGCTCAGGTGAGAGGGCTGCGGCAGCGTCCCGACATTATCGTGGCGACTCCGGGGCGGTTGCTCGACCATATGTGGAACGGCACGATCAGCCTGCTGGCCATGTCCATTCTGGTTCTTGACGAGGCCGATCGGATGTTGGATATGGGATTTGCCCAGCAGATCAACCAGATTCTGGACGCCATGCCGGAAGAGCGGCAGACGTTGCTGTTTTCCGCGACGATGCCGAACGATCTCGCCAGATTGGCGCAGGCCAGCGTGAAAGACCCGGTGCGGGTCATGGTCACGAAATCGGCGACGACCGCCGACGGTGTGACTCAAGCCGTGCACCACACCACACACGATCGGAAGAACGGGCTGTTGATGTCGTTGCTCCAATCCGAGTCCGATACCGTGCTGGTGTTTGCCAGGACGAAACATCGTGCGGATCGATTGGGAAATCTGCTCGATTCGGCCGGTCACCGCGTCGCGGTCCTCCATGGCGGAAGGACCCTGCCGCAACGCCGCGCGGCGTTGGAAGGGTTCCGTCGAGGTACCTATCGAGTGTTGGTGGCCACGGATATTGCCGCGCGCGGTATTGATGTGGCAAATATCGCCCACGTGATCAATTACGACGTGCCGAATTGTCCCGAAGACTATGTGCACCGGATCGGGCGGACAGCCCGGATGAGGACGACCGGTCGCGCCACCACATTTGTGACGTCTGAGGACCAGGAACAATTGCGGGCGATCGAGCGTTTACTCGGGCAGGCGGTGCCGCGCGCCGAGGGGAGCCCGGCCTCGCTGAGCGCCTCGCCTCGACCGGACGGCCATGCGCCACGGAGCGAACCGGAGCGTCGACGCCGACGCGGCGGATCTTCTCAGGTGTGGAGTCAGAGCGCCGACGGAGGTCCCCGGGAGGCCAACGGGGGAATCAAGAACGGAAGTGATCTTGGGCCAAAGTCTTAATTTTTCCGCGCATACGTAGCAAGGGAGGAATGAAGGTGAGCGATCAGAATCAAGATGCGCCTCGGGCCGCCACTCAGTGGGTCAGAATTCCTGACGGAACGATGGTACAGCATCGGTTGGATGGGCAAAAGGGGCATATCGACGGATTGACTGAAATTGTGAACGGCCCGAGTCGGAATCCCGATGGTCGGACTCAGTATCGGATTAACGTTGGAAAGGGAGATCGGGTGTTGATTGCCGAGGAAGATCTCTTGATCCTGACGGATGCCGAGGGGTTAGTGCGAATGGCCAAGGAGAAGGGCGAATATCGCTCACTGGTCAGCAAGCAACTCCGCGGTGTGTTCGGTGAAGACCGCTTTGTAATTAAGGTATCCTAAGCCGGCCGAGTTTCCCGGGAGTACCCAGGAGCCCCTGTTCAGTACAGGGGTTCCTGGGGGCCCCACTGCAACCCTTCCAGGTCAGGATCATCTCCCCCCGATGTCACCGCGCGCTCTGGTTTTTCGGCTTTGCGCTGGACCCGACGGGCTTCTTTTTCTCGCTGCTTCACTTGCTTCGCTTTTTCTCGATCACGTTTCGCGATGGTGGTTTTGCCTGCTCGTGCGATGGTTCCCTCCTTCTATTCGTCTTCCCTGATCGGTGATCGAATAGGCCTGTCTGGTTATGATCCGGACGGTCGACGAGTGGCGCGAGTGGCACTCGTACGGGCATGGGCACGCGCAGGGCGTGCCTGGGTCTGTTCTGATCGGGCACGGGTCTCTGCCCCGAACCCTGAACTGGCCAGGTTCGTGACCGCACGACGGATTTCATCCATCGGCGTCTCCGGCGAGTCCACAGAGGGATCGACGAGTCCGAGCTGTGTCCAACGGATTCTGAGCTTCGGGACCGTGCGCTTTTTCTTGTGATTGGGTTTGTTGCCGCGCCAGACGGACGTAATTTTCATCGTACACTCCTTTCGGCGAACAACAGGATGGCGATGTCCAGGCCATCAAACTGGTTGCAGTGGGTCGGGCATGCGGTTCGGACCACTGCTTTGCCCATTTCCTTGCCCGCTGAATGGGGGAAATGGGCCGTAGGAGGAGCGTAAGTTAAGGAAGCGATCGCGCCGTGATAGGGGCGGAAACGCGAAGCGTGGGATTTCGCTCGGGACTCGTACGGTTCAGCAATTTATCATGCTTTCCATAGTCCGGTCAAATGAGCGACGGCGCTGCAAGGGAAACGGCTGGTATGCAGTAAACGCCCCTTGCCCATATTGCCCCTGGGCCTGCCTGTTTCCGGGTTTAGCCTGTGAGTCATGAGTCTGAACAATAGGCCTGGCTGACACAGGGTGGCTCCCAGTGGGGCGACAAGCAATATTGTGAGTGGACTTTTCTCCAGGCTAAGAGTGTGCCGGCTTGCGAAAGGCTGCGGCGATTTTTTATTTCCAAATGAAGAATCCTGGTGTAGCGTGAATGGCAAAGGCATGAAGGCTACACCAGGGAATTCCTTCTCCAACATCGCCGGGGGGGCCGTTTGTGATCGATGGGCCGACCGCTTGACCAGTTCGTATAGAGTTCGCTTCTCTTCACTAGTCGAAGTGCATTGCATTGGGGGCGTTGTGACCTGATAGCGCGCTGAGACGGTTCCCTGGTGAGTAGATTGGGCAGGAGTCGACGTGAATGGATAAGGCGCTGTATCCCTATCTGTTGTTCTGGAGTATCGGCCTCCTGTGTTTTCTCGCCGAGTGGCGGTTTCCTGCGCGTCCGATTGCCTACCGGTCTGTATTCTGGCGGGATCTGATCGCGTTAGGTTTGTACAATGTATCGTTCCTTGCCGTGGTCCAGGCGACGGATCGGATTCCGATCCCGAACTATATGCCTGCGGCCCTGTACAATCTGCCCACGGTCGTGAAGTTGGTCCTCTTCTATATCGTCGAAGATTTCGGGCTCTATTGGGTGCATCGGCTCATGCATACCAAGCCGGTGTGGCGCATCCACCGATGGCACCATTTCCCCACCTCCCTGTACTGGCTTTCTGGAATCCGTGCCACCATTCCGCATATCGCTCTGTTCAACCTGACGTATATCATCGCCCTTCCGTTACTGCATGAGGCTTCGGCATGGGCATTTCAGGTGATCATGGTAGAGCACATTGTGCGGAACAATTGGATGCATCTGAATGTCACCTGGAGGTCGTCCTGGCTGGAATGGGTGTTTGTGACCCCGCGATACCATCAGATCCATCACAGCACCGATCCCGCTCATCAACGGACAAATCTAGGCGCGTTGCTCACGATTTGGGACCGGCTGTTCGGAACCTACTACAATCCGGACGATGTCAGAGGTGAATTGTCGTTTGGCCTTGCCGAACGGGTCCCACCGGTGAGGCTGGTCATCGGGTTGTAAGAGTACCATTGTGTCGCAAGCGTTTCGCTGTCTTTTTCGAGCTGGTTCTTGGCCTGATGGACAAAGCCTGGCGTCGATCACGGTACGGGCCGGCAGGTGGCTCTGATGCTTCGCGAAAGCCATTGAGAGGGTAGTAGTGCAAGGGCCTGTCCTGTCCATCATCGTGCCGACATTTAACGAACGGGACAATATCCCCCGGCTTGTGGAGGCTCTGGACGCCTGCCTGGTTGGGGTAGAGTGGGAACTTATCGTTGTCGACGACGACTCTCCGGACCAGACTGTCGCAGTGGTGCGCGCGCAGGCCTGCGCCAACCATCGGGTGCGTTGTCTCCATCGGATTGGACGTCGGGGGTTGTCCTCGGCTTGTATTGAAGGGATGTTGTCGAGTTCCGCACCGGTTGTGGCCGTGATGGACGGCGACCTTCAGCACGACGAACGATTGCTCCCCGACATGCTCAAGGTCTTATTGCAGGGTGGGTACGACATCGTGATCGGGAGCCGGTACATGGCGGGTGGCAGCATCGGCGAGTGGGACGGCATGCGGGCCTTGACCAGTCGATGGGCTACGCGGTTGAGCCGCCCACTGGTGCCTGCCGGATTGACGGATCCGATGAGCGGCTTTTTTGCTATGCGCAGAGAAGCGTTCGACCGGCTGGTGAGACGGACGTCCGGGCTGGGTTTTAAACTCCTGCTGGATGTGTTGGCCTCGTCACCGCTTCCGTTGCGGTTCACAGAACTGCCCTATGAATTCAGGTCGAGACAAGCCGGGGAAAGCAAGCTCGATAGTCAGGTGGCGTGGGACTACGTCATGCTGCTGCTTGATAAGTCCATCGGCCGGTTTGTGCCTGTGCGCCTGGTGACATTTTGCCTCGTGGGGGGCTCCGGCGTCCTGCTCCACTTCAGTGTATTGTGGGTGTTGTATCGCTGGTTGGCGGTGCCCTTTGCCTGGGGGCAGGGTATTGCCACGTTGCTCGCGATGACGAGTAATTTCATCTTGAACAACGTGATTACCTATCGGGACCAACGGCTACGAGGGTGGCAGTGGTTGCGAGGGTGGTTATCGTTTGTCCTGGTGTGTAGTCTTGGCGCTGTCGGAAATGTGGGGGTCGCGTCGTATCTGTTCACGCAGCAATTTCATTGGGGATTGTCCGCCCTGGCAGGCATTCTTGTGGGGACGGTATGGAATTATGCCGTCACCTCGTCCTACACCTGGAAAGTCAAGGCCCGGTGAGCAATCGGGACTGCCCTGTCGGCTGTGCGCTAGGGCTGTACCCTTCCGGTACGATAAAACTGGAACTCGTCTCCTAAGCCGAATGGAACGAAGTCGGCAGGAGGGGGGGGGCGCAAGCGTTGGGTGCGTCGGACGACCACGTAGTCGTACTGAGCGCGGAGCTGGTCCCAGGGAATCGGCGCCGCGCGAAAGAGGAATTCCTCTACCGTCAGCAGTGCATGGGCTGCCGGCGTGAGTCGCACCGGTTGCTGGCCCGGTGCGGCGAAGAGATTCGAGACGAAGACCGACCGCCGGATGACTCCCCAGCAGGACAGGTTGACCATGGGCATGGGCTCAGGTATCTGGCCTTCCGCCGGAGACCAGTTGTCATAGGAGGCCATTTTGATGGCCGACAGCAGGCGCGCTCCTTCCGGCAGCTGATCAAGGGTGTGTTTGAACTGTCGGTAGTGGTGTGCCGTGTCCTGCCAGTGCTCGGTGATGTAGCCCATCCTCACCGCAAATACCGTACTCAGGGCCAGTGCCACCGGAAGAAACCATCCCCGGCTGATTTCGCGCCAATCCGAACTCGCCACGGTGAGTAAGACGAAGACGATCGGCATTCGTATATCGACCACCGCGGTCGTGCCGATCGTATTAGGCATCGCCATAGCGGCCAGCGTGGTTGCGCCGAGCGGGAGGAACATCGACGGCAGGATGGAGCAACGTCGCCGCACCAACCCTATGCCGACCAGCCCGACCAGCATGAGGACGGTGACGCGATCTAAGAGCCGGTGTTCGGTTCGGATGGTCCCTTTCAGAGCTTCGAGTTTTGTTACGGGAGAAAGAAAGGAGATGAGTGGGGGCGGGGAAGATCCTCTGAGCCACAAGGGATAGTCTTCGGGGGCCACTTTGAAGGTCGGGGTCAGTGTCAGGATGATGAGTGGAATGATGAGTGCCGGAGCGGCCTTCCAGCAGGCGGCGTTGGTAGGGTGAATGGCCTCGTCTCGCAGGCGCCACCATTGAGAGAGCTCATAGGTCGACACGATCAGCGCGAAGCTGCCGAATGCGAAGAGGTGGGCGAATAACAACATGACGGCGGTGAGTGAAAACAACGGCACGACCAGGAGCGCGGAACGAGTGCGGAGCCTGACCCACAGGGCGCAGGCGAACAGAGCCAGTCCGAGCCCGAAGAGATAGTTGAGGAAGCCCCACAGGAAGACACTGTTATAGAGAAAGAAAAATGCCAGGAGTGGCCAGGGAGACCAGCGTCGATGCAGGGCAGCGTGAAGCACCATAGTGCCGCCCGCCAGCAGTGCGAATGTCAGCGCGATGAACATCTTGCCTGCCTGCTCAACCGACATGATCCGGGTAAGCGGCGGCACCACCAGATCCATCGAAAGGTTAGGAAGCAGGTCCCAGTGGATGTCGTAGTATTGGCGAAGCCAGGGGGAATGCCCGCCATCGGCCAGGATGTGCATGCGCGCCAGGTGATTGGGATAGTCTACGAGCGGCGGGATCTCAACCGTCATCAACGGGACCAGCGCGATGCACAGTAGAACGAAGGCGGCGCCGAGGATGCCGAATGCAGTGCTCTTGTAAGGTGATGAGTTCGCGGTGGTCCTCCTTGAAAAACCCGTTGCCTGACTTGTTGTAACCAAGCGGGCGCCGGAAGGCAAGAATCCAACCATCACTGGTTTGGGAGGATTGTCGGAACCGGTGCGTGGTTATTTAGCGGCGGTATCGCCGAGACTCACAAATTGCTTTCGAAACCCGACGACCTTCGCGAGATAGTCGCGGGTCTCCTGGTAGGGGAGTCCGGTACGGAGGCGGTCATAGAGTGCGGCCGGTTGTAATCCATTGATCTGCTGCAACGCGTTCCGCTGGTCTTTGGAAAATGTCTTGAAGACGTTGCCGGCGCCGGTGTTATAGGCTGAGATCACGCAGTATTCACGCGAGACCGGGTCGGTGACATCGTCTAATTGGGCGTACGTCAGCACGTTGAGATAGGCCGTGCCCAATTCGATGTTGTTGTCCGGATCGAAGAGATAGTCGCGCGAGGGCGCCTTGTCCTCACCTTTTGCTTTGCGGTATGCATCCCGTCCTCCGCTGGTGGGGACCAATTGCATCAATCCGTAAGCCGGCGCAGAACTGACGGCAAAGGGATTGAAGTTACTCTCGGTGCGGATGATGGCAAAGACAAGGCTGGGACTGATTTGGTAGCGCTCCGCAAACTGTCCGACGACCGCGCGGTATTTCTCGGCCTGTTTGTGCGAGAAATTCGTGACCATCGAGATGTTGACCATGTGGGCGGTTTTCGCTCCCTCTTCTTGCTCGACCTTCCGGGTGGTCGTGCTCTTGGAGAGGAGTGCGTCGGCGAACTGTTCCGCTTCCACGGGTGTGTGCACCGGCTTGCCGGACTGGTCCAACACGAGGCCCAGGAGATACGGCTCCTTCTCGCTGGTCAGGGTGATTTCTTTATCCGTAAATAGATCGACGCTGCGAGGATCGTTGGGGGTGAGGAGGGTGGTGACGACAGCATTCTTCAGGCTGGCCCGCGGATCCTTCTCGTCAAGCGTCTCGACCAGGATATTGCCCGCATCGAAATCCACGATGGCGCGACTGCGGTAATTCTGCGTGTATTTCACATATTTCTTCTGCTCGGGCAGTTTCACTTCCTTGGTGCCCCACTTCTTCCCGACCTCCCCGGTCAACGCCGCCATGAGCGCCTGGAAGTCTCGCTGGATCGATCGAAGGTCCCGCAACAGGGCTTGGGGGTCTCGCCCATAATTCTCGACGCGCCGCCTGGCGATTTCAGCCGGATCCTTGCCGCCGACGATATCCAGGACGGTTCTTCCCGTGCTGCTGCCGACAGCCCGTTCGGCGGCGCCGAGCATTTTGTCGGTTGTTTCGCAGCCTGAAAAGAGGGCAGGGATGGAGAGACTCAGCAGCAGGAGGGGCATTCGTGGAAGAGACATGGCGCGAGTATACCGAAGGTGCCACAGAGAGGAAAATAAAATCTCTCAATGGCGCGCCGCTACCGTTCGGCGCAATAGTCGGCTCCTTCAGTACCTGATCCTTTGGCGGCTGAAACACAGGTATATCCACGTGCTTGACGCTCGGTTTTGACGGCCGGTACCATGAACGATCATTGGCAGAGGTTATTGGAAGGCAGAACGTATGAACCACAGATTTGTCAGCCTGAGCCATCCTCGTCCCTCGACTTCGAGGTCCGTCCGGGGCTTGATAGCGTGTCTACTCGCTGTGATGTTGGTGGCGGTATCCGGTCATGCCACCTCTTCGTGGGCGGGACAGACGCCTACGGAGGTCGTCGAGCGCACGATGAAGGACATGTTGTATATCCTGACAGAGTTGAAGGATGCGAGCCGCTCCGCGCAGCGTCAGTGGGAAATCGAGCAGGTGGTTCGGCGGGCCTTCAACTATGAAGAAATGGCCGAACGGTCGCTGGGCGAGACCGGGATCAAGTCGAATGCCGTAGAGCGCCGGCAGTTTGTGCGACTGTTTGTGCAGGTGTTACGCGATGATCTGGCGGACCACCTGCGAGACTATTCTGCGGCCCAAGTGGTCTATCTCGATGAAGGAAACGATGCCGACGGGGCACAGGTCATGATTGCTCCTGCCGGGCAGGAAGTCGACACACGGATCGAATTTCAAGTCGTTCGGCGATCCGGGGCTTGGCTTGTCAACGATATCAGCATCGACGGGTCCAGCATCATGGCGAAGTATCAGGCGCAATTCACGCGTATCCTTCGCGAGGGCTCCTTTTCAGATCTCATGGAATACCTCAAACAGAAGGCCGTCATTGCCTAGCAGAATGCGGAAAAAGGCCGCCAGCGGCGTTCTCACGTCGCTCAGAGGCTCACCGTACTGCGCGAGTACGATTCACCTCTACGCTTGCTGCGGCCTTGCTGGACGGCCTTTTTGCGCATTCTGCCTGCCAGTGTCGGATGCCGGAATAAGGCCGCCCTCATCATCCGTCGTTCGTGAAGCATCGTTCGTCTCTCGTCCGCCGAAAAGAGCCTCTGGCAGAGAGCTCCTGGCGTATGGCCAGAAATCGAGAGTGGGCGTCTTTATTCTCAGCTATACGCTCTGATTCCCCGCAAGGTACGTTTGACGTTTCACGATTGACGCACGGAAGTGCTCTCCGACGCTCTCAGGCTGGCTGCTCCGAACCCGCTACAAGGTGTGCGCGAGCAGCTGTCCCATTCGCGTGGAGTTTGACCAGGCCGTATTTGTGCGCTCGAATCAGGAGCTGCTGGCGGCTGTGCACATCGAGTTTGCCGAAAATGCTGGTGAGGTGATGGCGCACCGTCGTGCTGCAAATGCTGAGGCGTCCGGCGATGTCTTTGTTGGACAGGCCCTCTCCAATCAAGGCGATGATGTCATGCTCACGTTTCGTGAGGTCCTCGGACCAATTCGGCAGAACGGGGATCCGGTCCTCGAAGCCGCCTGCTGAGCCGGTTCTCTCCAACGCGCTTGCGTCGTAAGGATGACAGTGCGCCACGTTCGCCGGACGCCGACAGAGATACTCGATGATGGCAAGCAGCACGACTCCCGGCTGGGTGGTCAGCACCATGCTGTCTATTCCAGACGACAAGGCTTCCAGCCCGCCGCGGCTGTCTTCAATTCCATGCAGGGCGATGATTCGTATGGTCGAAAGCGAAGCCTTCACCTTTCGAACCAGCCCGAGGACGTCCATGCCGGGCTCCAGCTCAATAATAAGCAGCTGTGGCTTCTCTTGCGCGACGATGCTCACCGCCTGCAGCGTGTTCGCCGCTTCTCCGATCAGCCGGATGTGCTCGTGCGGTGCGATGACGGCTTGCAGTCCAAGCCGCAGGAGCTGATTCTGGCTGACGACCGCGATGGTAATGAGGGCTGAGCCCGATCCTCGTTCGTGAATCAATCAGTCCTCGAATCCGTAGCCTTAGCGCGGTGAGACGCCGGAATGGGGCACCGCCTGTCGTCGGCAATACTCGTAACAACTGGACAGGACGAGGTCACCTGAAGGGCGAACCGTGCCGCAGACCTGCCCCATAAGGAGTGCCCATTCGGCGACGTGGGTTGCCAGTCGGACCGATTCCAGGCCATGGCTGCTGAACAGATTCAGCGCAACCGTCGACAGCACAACCTTGAGGTACGAGAGGGACGGACCATAGCTGAAGACATATTCATGCTGCCCGGAGAACAACAGCTGCAGCCCTTCTCGTGCCCTCATCCCACGATGCCCGCAGTGTCCACAATGGAGGCATTCAAGACCAGTGCGTGCGTCATAGCCTGCACGATAATCAGATGCCATTAGTTGGCCGCAGTTGCTGGTTGGGCAGAGCATCGTACTGTTCTCCCTGCAGGATCTTCCGTGTGCGGTCTTCTCATCGTCCCACGCGTTACGCCTGGACAGAGGTCGGGAGGCGGTCAGAGCTGTCTTGGCGCGTATGCGCCGACGGTGAGAGGATCAGCCGTTCGGCCTCCAGCCAGTCTTGGCGGTCATACCCGTCCTGCCGTCCTCGTTGCTGATAGAGCTCATAGGCCAGCTTCTCGATGCGTGCCCGGTTGTCATTGGTCGCAGCGTCGTTGCCGTTTTTGTGCGGCAAGGTCTGACGATTTTTGTTGTCTCGGGTCGGCGCATTCGTTGGGGCGAGGGTTCGCCCCTGTCTTCCATCGATTTCCGGGGTCGGTTTTGTCCGTTGTCGTGCCATGAGTGACGTCTCCTTAGAGTTGGCTGCTTGTGTGCTTTAAGATGGGCGCGGCACGTTAGAGCACGCGCGCGCAAGGGATACCGAGCTTCGTTTGAAGCAGCTCCACCACCCGAGTCGGTGGGATAATGGGGGGGTAGTCTTCGGCTATTCGTTGTGGTACAGCAGGCAAGGTGTCATGACCTGGCTTGGTCAGCGTCAGCACCGGCGCCTGCGGGCACAGGGCTCTCACGGCCTGTAAGGTTTCGGCTCCATGGCCGTTGAGTTTTTCGTCGTACGAATCGGTGTGGAGCAGGATCGCACCTGGCTGCAACTCGCCGAGATCGTCGATCATCGACTCAAGACTTCGAACGAGGATTGCCTGGTACCCGCTGGTTGCGAGACAATCGGCAAGTTCGAGCCCAAACTGCCACTCAGGATCGACAATCATCACTCGCGTTCTTCCGGTCTGCTTGACTCTGTTCATAGTGGTGTTCATGTGTCGTCCTCCCTTATCTCTCGTATGAACCACGACCTTCCTGCAGGGCTCCCGCTACCCTCCTGATGGAATCGAAATGCAAAGCATGTTTATGCGTAGGCGCCAGAGACACCAGGTATTGGAAAGGAGCCTGAGGCTGGAGGATGATCACCCCTTCCCGCGAAAGTCTGTCAATCGCCATAAACATCTGGTTCCAGCTACAGTTGGGGAGTCTGTGGGCGAGTGTTTCCAACGTGCAGGGCCCATGTTGTTCCAGCTCTTGCGTTATGCGCGCCCCTATCTCGTACTCATACACCTCGGTCATATGATCCTCCCACCTGCCCGGTCTTGGTTTTGGTTTCAAGATCACACATCATCAGGATTGCCGCTTAGCATCCCAGCTGAACTTGAAGTGCGGAAACGGCATCTCTCAACCCAACGTGTCGACGCAGGTATGTGTACCGGAATCAGGTCTCGGGCAGCATCGCGCTTTGCGCAAATTTCGCGTCGCCGTTTCGTCGGTCCTGTCAGTCGACGTTTGTGCTACGAACAAGTTGGAAGTGCGGGGACGAAAAGAAGGAGGGGCATGGCAGGGTGGAGTCAGGAAACCAGGCGATTCACGAGACGATTCTCAATGGCGTAATGCGTGAGTTCGGTATTGTTCTTCAGCTGCATTTTTTCGAGGATGCGCGCCCGATAGGTATTGATGGTGCTGACACCGACGCACAAATCGTCCGCGATGTCTTTCAAGCTTTTTCCCACCGCGATTAAACACATGACCTGGTACTCGCGATCGGACAACAGCTCATGCGGGGGTTTCTCCGAATGATCGCTCAAATTTGAGGCGAGTAATTCGGCCACTGATGCACTGATGAATTTCCCGCCGCCCAGGATCTTCCGGAGGGCTTGCACGAGCTCGTTCGGCGCGCTGTCTTTCGAGAGGTAGCCGGCCGCGCCCGCTTTCAACATTCGCAACGCCAGTTGATCCTCTGGGTAGGCGCTCAGTACGAGGACCGGGAGTTTGGGACGGCCCTGCTTGAGCTCCTTGAGCGCATCGAGTCCGCTCTTTCCGGGCATGCCTATATCCAGGAGGACGATATCCCAGCTGTTCTTCCGAACCCGCTCGATCATCTCTTCCGCATTTTGTGCTTCACCGATGACGGCGCCGTGGAACTGTTCGCTCAGGATCTGTCTGACGCCCTGTCGTACGACCGCATGATCATCCACGACGAGAATCTTTATCACGACGTGCTCCTCCTTTCGTTCGCATCCTATGATGAACCGAGGCCCGGTGAAACGCGCCGTCTTCCGGCGTCATATCGGCTGCGGCCGGTCAAGGGGAATCCTGACCCTCACCGTCGTTCCTATTCCAGGACTTCCTGTGAAGGTGGTTTCTCCTCCCAGGAGCAGGGCCCGTTCCCGCATTCCCATCAGCCCCAGGGATTGAGAATCGGATAATTCGGAGTCGGTCACGCCTCGCCCATTGTCGCGCACTTCAAGCACAAGACCACCGGCCTGCTCTTGGAGTGTGATATTGACGGTCGAGGCCTGCGCATGGCGGGCCACATTGGTCAGGATCTCCTGGAAAATGCGGAACATGGCGGTCGATCCCGCATGAGATAAGGTGACAGACCGCAAGTAAATGTCGAGCGTGCATTGAATCCCGGTCCGTGATTGGAATTCGTGGGCCTGCCATTCAATGGCGGGGATAAGGCCGAGTTGATCCAGCACCACGGGACGCAGTTCCGTGGCAATCCTCCGGACCGACTGTAGCGTGGCATCGACGAGCGTGGAGATCGATTCCCACCTGCTCAGGAAGCCAGGAGGGGCGTCGGAGATCTGGTCGCGTAGCAGGCAGAGGTCGAGTTTCACACCTGTCAACGCTTGCCCCAATTCGTCGTGGATCTCACGGGCGATTAGAATTCGCTCCTCTTCCCGTACCGATTCGAGCCGTGCGGTCAGTTTTCTGAGTTGATCGTGCGAGAGCATCAGCTGTTGCTCGGCTAGTTTGCGCTCGGTGATGTCAAGAAACACCACCACGGCTCCTGTGATGCGGTCCTGTTCCAGGACGGGGAACGAGGAGTATTCGATCTGAAATGCTGTGCCGTCCTTGCGCCAGTAGACTTCATCATCGACCTTCCGGCCTTTCCCGCGCTCGAGCGTCTCTTGGATGCGGCAGGCCGCACGGGGGTATGCGGTGCCATCCGGGAAGGAATAATGGATGCGCTCATGCATATCCTGGCCGAGGAGCTCCTCCGAGAGATAGCCCAGCATGCGCGCTGCAGCTGAATTGATGAATGTGCAGCGGCCTTGGCGGTCGATGCCATAAATCCCTTCCCCGGTGGACTCCAGCAGCAGCAAACGATCCTTCGCGAGCTTCTGTCTGTCTTCTTCCGCCCGTTTCCGGTCGGTAATATCGGTGGCGATGCCGCACAAGGCATAGCACCGGCCCTGCGCATTGAGCAGGGGAAACTTCACGACCAGGCTGGTATGGGGACCGTCATCATGGACGGCTACCTCTTCGAACTCCATCGGTGCTCCGGCCGCCAGGACCTCGCGGTCGTTGGCGAGAAATGCAGCGGCTTGCTCAGGTGGAAAGACGTCCTCGTCGGGCTTGCCGACGATAGCGCCATGGGGTAGATGGAAGAGGGTCTCAAACTGTCGGTTGGCCTGAAGATAGCGCCCCTCAACGTCTTTGATGAAAATCAGGGCCGGGCTATTGTCCATGATCGCTCGGAACCGTTCCTCGCTTTCGCGTAATGCCGTCTCTGCCTGCCTGCGCTCGGTGATGTCACGCGCCACCGCCTGGAACCCGACTACCTTGCCCTCTTCCAGAAGAATTTGCACGTTCTGGCCGATCCAGACCTCGCTGCCGTCCTTGGTGAGGGCGAGAAATTCATAATAGGTGCTTGGCAGCTGGCGGACGAATTGCCGCCCGTAGAACCGTTCAGCCGCCTTCTGATGATCGGGATGAATCAACTCGATGAACCGACGCTCCAGCAGTTCCTGCTCCGAATACTTCATGATGCGCATGGCGACCGGATTCACGAAGGTAAACCGACCCAGGGCATCGGTTCGATAAATGATGTCGTTGGCCTTCGTGACCAACAACCGATACCGTTCTTGGCTGTCCCGGAGCGCTTCATCGGTTCGCTTTGCAGCGGTGATGTCTCGAAAGACGGCAACCCCTCCGCTGAGATGCCCGGTGTCATCCAGCAACGGCCTGGCCGTCACGCTGAGCCAGGCTCCGCCCGGCCGATGCGGCCGGTGAAAAAAGATCAAGACATCGGTCACGGATTCTCCACGGATCGCTCTTGCCAGCGGTAGGTCATCGGTCGGAAATGGTGTGACCCTGTCCGGTAAGAATAGAGCGTAATGCTGGGACCATTCTCCGATTCCTATGTCGGCAGGACCGCTTCCGATGATACGTTCAGCGGCCTGGTTCCACACTTGGAACGTTCCCCTTTCGTCGGCCATCACCACGCCTTCGGCCATGTTGTCCAGCACGGACTGGAGAAAGCGCGTTTTCTGCCGCAGTTCTTCTTCCAGCCGCTTGCGCTCGACTGCATACTTCAGGGCGCGTGCCAGGAGCGGGGCGGTCGTCTGTCCTTTCACGAGATAGTCCTGGGCTCCCGCCTGGATGAGCTGTAGTCCCAATTCCTCATCTTCCCGTCCGGTCACCAGCACGATCGGAATCCCCTGCGCCGCCGCGTGCATCCTGACTAGGGTCTCGGCCCCTTGGCTATCCGGCAACGAGAGATCCAGGAGAATGATGTCGAACGCGGCCTGAGTCAGGCATCGGATGGCGGCATCGAGCCGCTCGACATGCGTCAGAGCGAACCGGCCGGCGCCGGTTTCCGTCAAGAGTTCCCTCAGAAGACGAGCATCGCCGGCATTGTCTTCAACCAGCAGGATATGTGCGGGACCGGTGCTCACCTGGTTCCGTTTTGTGGTGGGACCGGCAACACGACGATCCCGAGCCAAAAATCTTCGATGGATCGCACCACCCGAATGAACTGATCCAGATCCACCGGCTTCGTGATATAGCAGTTGGCGTGAAGGTTGTAACTCTTCAGGACATCCTGTTCGTCCTCTGAGGTCGTCAGTACGACCACCGGAATGCGTTTCAGTGGCTCCTCGGCCTTGATTTGAGCCAGCACTTCCCGACCGTCTTTTCGAGGCAGATTTAAGTCGAGCAGGATCAGGTGGGGTCGCGTCGCGTGGGCGTAGGGACCCTGTCGGCGCAGATAGGTCAAGGCTTCCTCACCGTCTTTCAGCACGGTCAGATGGTTCACGACTTTGGCTTCCTTCAACGCTTCCATCGTCAGGCGAACATCGCCCGGGTTATCCTCAACCAGCAGAATCTCGATGGGCTTGACCAACTCAGGTACCATACAACTCCTGCTCCTTCCTTCCCTCAGCGATTCGGCATTTGCGTCGATGGGGTAGGTTCCCCATCGCGCAGGGTGAAATAAAACGTCGCTCCTTTAGCGGGTTCGGATTCTACCCACATGCGTCCGCCATGGCGTTCGACGATCTTCTTGCAAATGGCCAGGCCGATGCCGGTCCCCGGGTATTCTTCTCTCGTGTGGAGCCGCTGGAAAATGACAAAAATCCGATCTGCATATTGTGGATCGATCCCGATGCCCTGATCGCCAACGGAAAATACCCAATCCCCATCGGCCCGCGTCGCGGAGATGTGTATGCGCGGCGGTGCTGTCCCGCTGAATTTGATGGCATTGCTCAGTAGATTTTGGAACAATTGCGCCAATTGATGTTGGTCGCCCATCACCGCCGGCAACGGGTCATGGGTGATGATAGCGTGGCTTTCCTTGACGGCGTTCGTGAGATTATCCAACGCGGCCTTTAGAACCGTCTCCATGGCTGTCGGTTCGAATTGTCGGCCTCCTGTATTGACTCGCGAATAGGCCAGGAGGTCCTGAATGAGCCGTTGCATGCGATTGGCGCCGTCCACGGCGAAGGCGATAAATTCATCCGCATCCGCATCGAGTTTCCCCTTGTAGCGTCTCGCGAGGAGTTGCGTGTAGCTGCTCACCATGCGGAGGGGTTCCTGCAAGTCGTGCGACGCCACATAGGCGAACTGTTGGAGGTCGGCATTGGAACGGCCGAGTTCTGTCACGGACCGCTCCAAGTCTTGCCGCGCTTTGATCAGGTCATTCCTCTCACGTCCCAGTTCCCACGAGGCCCAGATGCCATAGGCGGTGAGGGGGAGGATGACCAGCAATCCAATTCCTCCCACCATCCATATCAGTCGATCGACCGGAGCGTAGACCTGATCACGGTCCAAGCGAAACAGGACCAGCCAGTCGAATCCTTGAAAGTTGCGATACCCTCTGGTCCATGCATAGCCGGTGACGACGGCGTTTCCTCGGCGACGGTGGATTTCTTGCACGAAACCGGGGTGATCCCGCTCCGCGGCGGCTAGGGCTTGCGAAGGCGGATCCACCTTCACCGGATCGCCGTTCAGGGGCGAGGGTCGATTTTTTTCGCTGAGGACCGTTCCCTCCCGGTCGAGCAGCAGCCAGTCATAGGCGCTTTCCCCGTATCGCAGCCTGCCTTCCTGCTCGAAAATCGACTGAAGCTGCTCAAACGGCACTCGGGTGGCCACCACCCCACGAAACTCTCCTTTTGGACCATAGATAGGCGCCGTGAACCCGATAGCCATCTTTCTATGCGATGCCGGGGATGGCCGCATGTCTTCGAAGTGAACCGTCCCTGTCCTGTGCACCAACTCGAACGACTCGGGGTTCAAGCCTTGCGTGCCCTGCGCGGGTAGCGCGTCGGTGGCGGCGATGAGTTGCCCGTTCTCATCGGCGACTCCCAGCCAGGAGTAATATTGATAGAGTTGTTTGTAGTCCAGGAGCCGGGTGGTCTTTTCAGGCGCGGTGCCGTCCCGCAGTATGCCGTCATTCGCAAATAGCTGGATATCGCCGTACCGTTCGAACATGACGCGGTCGAGCGTATCCGCGACTGCGGCGGCATTCATGGCCAATTCTCGTCCCCGTTCTGAGATCAGCACCGTTCGCAGGAACGACAACGCATAGAGTCCCAGTGCCGTAGCGATGACAAAACAGAGAAGCAGGACCAGCGGGAGGCTCCCTTGGGTCGATCTGCTTCTGTCTGATCCCAAGCCAGCCTTGGCGGGCGCGTTGTTCAGCGCAGGTTCCATCGCAATCTTGTATCAGGGGGGTAAAGGGTAAGACCTTAATATCATACCCTGTTCATGGATACAGTTCCATCTGGCAGCTGAGGGCGTATGTCCCGGTGAATGTCCGACCGCGAACACGGCGCGGGGTGCTCACGTGATTGACTCCCGCCCTGTCTCCCAAGTACGTTCTCTCACTGTCGGGCGCAGGACCTAACCGCTATGTTGTCTATTTCAACGCATGTGACCATCCCGGACGAGGAGATCGAATTGACCGCTGTGCGGGCGCAAGGCGCCGGCGGGCAGCATGTCAATAAGGTTTCCTCCGCGATCCATCTTCGATTCAATATTCTCGCGTCTTCCCTTCCGCCGTTCTACAAAGAGCGGCTGCTGGCCTTGCGGGACCATAGAATCTCGCGTGACGGCACCATTATTATTAAGGCGCAGGACTCACGGAGCCAGGAGCGCAACCGTGCGTTGGCGTTGGATCGTCTGCAGGAATTGATTCAGTCAGTGGCGGTGCTGCGTCCGCCGCGTCGTCCGACGAAGCCGACGAAGGGATCGACCAAAAGAAGGTTGGACAGCAAGACCAAGCGGGCGCGTCTGAAATCGTTGCGGGGAAAGCCGGACGAGCAGTAGTTCCACCAGCCGCAGGACAAAAAAAGAAGGGGCGCTTCAGGTGAAGCGCCCCTCGGGAGACGAGACGAATCTCGTGACCTCTTAGAAGCGGCTGCGTCCGCCGCGGTTTTCACCGCCGCCGAACCGTCCACCCCCGCCGCCGCCACCGGAGCGAGCTTCTTGCGGCTTCGCTTCATTGACGGTGAGCTGCCGGCCATCCATGTCCGAGCCGTTCAACGCCGTGATGGCTGCCTTCGCTTCCTCTGCCGTGGACATTTCCACGAAGCCGAAGCCGCGCGATTGTCCGGTGAACTTGTCCGTGATCACGCGCGCCGATTCAACGGTGCCGTGAGTGGAAAACAAGTTGCTCAGTTGCGATTCAGTTGCAGCATACGGCAGTCCGCCGACATACAATTTAGTACCCATAGGGGTCTCTCCTTTTGAATAGTGACATTGTCGGCGACACGAGAACAGACATATGAGGGGAATGAGCGGGCCGAAGACGCGATGATTGAGGCGACTTGGGTCTGACTTCCGATCAACTTCTCGGTAACAAACAACATCGGTGATGAGCCATCCAGAACCATGATTCTCATGCGGCCCGTCATGAGATCACGCTGCATCCTAACAGATGAATAGGGGGATTGCTACACGATTAACTGACGGGGGAAAAATAGTTTGTATCGGTCGGATGCGGTCGATCGCTGCAGGGAGAGGTTCCACGCGCCTCCGGCCTGACCTCTGTGGTGGTGATCCGGTCGTTCCTCGGCGTGGCACACAATGGGTTTGGGTCAGTGACCGGAAGAGGCCGTCCGGAGTGAGGACGCGAGTCCCAACTTCCATAAGGTGTAGATCAACCACTTCGACGGGTCAAAGTTGTACCACAGCGGCCCGTTGCGATAGTCGCTCGGATAGGTATGGTGATAGTTGTGGTAGCCCTCGCCGAAGGTCAGCAGTGAGACAAACCAGGAGTTACGACTGGAATCGGCGGTACCATAGGGCTGCTCGCCCCACAGGTGACAGACGGAGTTGATGCAGAAGGTGGAGTTCAGGACGGCAAAGGTGCGTCCGACGCCGGCCAGCATGAAGCCACCGATTCCGCCCTTCCAGCCGTTATACAGGAAGCCTACGACAAAGGGGAGCGCCAGGCCGACGAGGACGATCGCTGCATAGTAGCGGTGTTGCCACATCGCGACCCGGTCCTGCATGACGCGGGAGCCGAATCGTTCATCGTTGCACGGCACCGGATCGAGCAGCCAGCCGCAGTGGCTGTACCAGAACCCTCGTTTAGCGTTGTAGGGATCGGCCGGATCGTCGCAGTGCGCATGGTGTCGCAAGTGATCGGCTGTCCATTTTGCGCCGGAGTTCTGCAGCGCCCAGCCCCCCGCCACCAAGAGGCAGGCCTTCACCCAGTCGGGACATTCGAAACTGCGATGGGTCAGGAGCCGGTGGTAGCCAACGGTGATCCCCAGCCCGGTGATCACGTAGAGGATGGCGAACATCGTCCAATCCAGCCAGGAGTATCCATAGATCAGTCCGTAGCCGGGGACGGCAATCACAGACCCCGCGATCACCGACCAGAACAGGAGGTACGTCCAGAACTTGTGGTGAACACGATGGACAATGTCGGTTGGAACTGAACTCGGGGCGATGTGTTGCATGTCGCTACAATAGTCAAGCGTGCGGCTTTTCGCAAGTGCTTGCCGAGTGCGGCTCCGTCTCCGGCAGGGGAGGCGTCAACCGTTCGGTTGCGGATACGTTGAGTGCTTGTGTCAGGGCATCGACTTCGTACGGAGTCCTCGCGGGTGCAGGGCGGGAAGAGTTTCGGGGAGATCATTCATCTTTGGAAGGAGGATGGTATGCGTGCTGACATTGGGCCTTGGAGAACGGCTCTGGGGATTGTGTTCTGGAGTGGTGTGGTAGTCGTGATTTTGGGAATGTTTGACCCCACCTGGTCCGCGCCTGAGCCGTCCAATCCAGCCGGGCAGGATCAGTCTGCGGCTCCGCCTGAGGCCTCCCACAGTCCTGGAAAAGGGACTGAGGGAAGAGGGCTCGGGAACCATCCGATGCGGAAGGCGTGCGCGGAGGATGTCAAAAAACTCTGCCAGGGCGTCAAAGCGGGAGAAGGTCGGATTATTCAGTGTCTGAAAGAGCATCGGCAGGAAGTCTCCCAATCCTGTTCCGAGATGATGCAGCAACGCGGCAAGCAGCGGCAGTAACCCCCGACGTGGGGTGGGTGGTGCGGACGTTCAAGCGTGGACGTGGGCGTCGGATCGCTCACGTCACGGTTCGTTCCGATTCGTTGCGGTCGGTTCGTTTTCTCAATTTGTTTTTCGGACCGACACAGTTGCGATACAGTGGCCATATTACATACGGGAGGGTACGTATGGATGGCACTATGGGACAGGAGAAATTCTCCGTCGATTTGCGGCAGCATCCGCGCTTGCGCGTTCCGGCACCGTTCGTCTGCTCCTTCTCCCGACTAGGCCTAGCCAAATGGCTGGGCCGCGGGGGCGACGGCATCGGAGTCGTGTTCGACGTGTCGATGCGAGGAGCGAAAGTGATGAGTGAGTCGGGTATTCAGCGCGGCGACAGGGTCTCGGTGACGCTGTCCCTCCCGAATCAGGTGTCGCCGATGACGGTGGAGGAAGCGACGGTGCGTTGGGAGAGAGAGCAGGTGTACGGATTGGAGTTCGTCGACCTGTCACCGGTGGCTGAGATGCGCCTGCGAAAGTTCATGACGATCGCGACGAAACCGGCCTCCTAACCCGGACTATTCAGTGCGCCTGCTCCGTCGTCCGATTCTCTTGCCCGGCGGGACTGTTCTCGTTCGGCCTCCTCGACGGACTGTCAGTACGCCTGCGTCGGCCTCGCGTGCGAGAAGCCCCGGCGGGCTTCGGTCTCGAACGCCTCGCGACGACATTCATGAATAATCCGGGCTAACGGCTCATGGCCGGTACCCGCCGGTTTCAACAGCGTTGCGGCGCCTGCACGTAACTGCGTTCATCTTCATCCGTCCGGCACCACTGGTCGGCACATTGGCCGCAACCTCCTCCTGCCGCTCGTGCCGGGGTTCCCCTGCACAGCTTCGAGATTGCGCTCGCCGCTCCGTTTCCCTACAATGGCTTCCCCATTCGGCCATGTCCAGTACGCATACACGAAAGAAGCGGCCCCGGCCGCATAGTTCCTACCACCCGCTGTATTGGCCCACCTGGGTCGGTCTTGGATTGTTCCGCCTGCTGTCCATGCTTCCCTATCGATGGCAGCTCGCTTTTGGGCGGCAGTGTGGCCGGCTGTTGCACGGACTCCTGACCAAGCGGCGCGACATTGTGCGGGTAAACTTGGCGGTGTGTTTTCCCCAGCAAGCACCAGCCGAACGGAACCAGGTTGCCCTGCATTGCTTCGAGTCCATGGGGATGGGTGTGTTGGAGATCGCAATGGCCTGGTGGGCGAGGGATCCCCGCACCTATTGTGAGTGTACGATCAAGGGGTTGGAACATATCCACGAGGCCCTCCGTCTGGGCCGTGGAGTGTTGCTCTGCGGCGCCCATTTGCACGCGGCCGAACTGGCCGGTCGTTTCATGGCGTTGGAGCAGCCGGTGGCGATCGTATACCGACCCCAAAACGACGTGGTGGCGGAAACCGTCGCGAATCGATGCCGAAGCCGGTACTATTCGGAGTTGATCCAGCATCGGGATATGCGGGGGATCCTGCGAGCCTTAGGCAGAAACCAGGTGGTGTGGTATGCGCCTGATATCGATGCGGGTTCGAAGCGGAGCGTCTTTGCCCCATTCTTCGGCGTGCAGGCCGCGTCATTGACCGCCACATCGCGGTTGGCGAAGGTGAGCGGGGCGGCGGTGGTGCCCTGCTTTTACTACCGCAGAGCCGATCGATCGGGATATGACATCGAGGTGGGGAAAGCCCTCGACCACTTTCCATCCGGCGACATGATTCCGGACGCCGCACGAATCAATCAGCTGATCGAAGGCGCTGTCCTTCGAGTGCCGGAACAATACTTTTGGCAGCACCGCCGGTTCAAGAGCCGTCCCCCCGGTGAACCACCGATCTATCAGCGGTGACCCGTCTTGCCCCACCCGCCCTGCGTATGGACTGGACGCCGCGGCGAAATCATGGGAAATATTCGGCGTTTCCGGCCCCGTGCGATATACTGATCCTGGCTGAATGTCGTGTACGATCGCAGTATCCGCTCCGCCATGGATCAATCCAACAACCTCTCTTCTGCGCGCATTGAACTCCGGCAACACCGGCGGTGCGTTGTGCCCCCGGCATGCCTGCTCTCGTTCGCACCCTTTGCTCCGACCATCAGTTTTAACGGTGATGCGGAAGGTGAAGGCGTCGTCATCAATCTGTCCGCCGGTGGGTGCAAAATCAGCAGCGACGCGGGTGTGACTGTGGGCGATGCGATGTCGTTGATCATTCTCCTTCCGGGGGAAATGTGTCCGACCGCCATAGATCTGGCCCTGGTGCGATGGGGGCGGGATCTACATTTTGGTGTGGAATTCGTCTCCATGGGGACAACCGAACTCAATCGGATCCGCCAGTTTCTCGCATCCACCGGTCCCGAATAGGGCCGGTAGCTGGGCCGATGAGGCTGGGGGGTGGTGTGCTGAGAAAGGAGCTTGGGTGGAACAGACAAAAACGCCGCGAAAATCTCGTCGGGTCGCAACCGATTGCCGATTGGAATTTACCGGGGAGGATGAGGTGGATGGGGAGGCGGAGGTGTTGGATGTCTCCTCGACCGGCTGTATGGCCAAGTCGGAGAACAGGATGTCACCGGGACTTCATATGAAGGTGGCTTTATTTCTGTCGGATGGGCATGAATGGCCGGTCCGAGTGGATGACGCCGTGGTTCGATGGGCGCGAGGCGGGGAGTTCGGTGTGGAGTTTCTGGCGATGCGCCCTGCCCAACTCCAGCGCATCCAGCAGTTCGTCATCAAGTCCAGGCCGTTGTCGTAGGCCTCGTACAGCGTTCCTCCTTCCTATTGCTGCTCCGCTGTTATTTGTATCGCGCCGACGACCCCACAGGGCATCTCCTCCCCCCTGCGCCGTTTCGAGACCTCGCCGGAAGGGCGACTCATTGCTTTGCTTCCGATGCTTCCCCTACAATTTCGACGGAGAGCAAGGCGTTCGTCTGCCACATCAGGCCGACACTTCGCCTGCAAGAAGGGGGCGGCGCACAACACATGATCGAGTGGGTGGGGCGCAAGACCATCGCGGGCTATACGTATCTGGCGTCGCTGGCCACGCTGTTCACGCAAGCGGTTCTGGACCTAGTGTTGCCGACGCAGCAAGGACGTCGGGACACGCTGTGGGTGCTCATTCGGCAGATTTTATTCACCGGGGTCGATGCCTTGCCGGTGACGACCGTGATTGCGCTCCTGCTCGGCATCATCATTGTGACCCAGGCGGGGACGCAGCTTCCTAGGCTTGGGGCCGGCGGGCTGGTCGGGGGCATTATCGTCGTCACCGTGGTTCGTGAACTGGGTCCGTTGATCACCGCGTTTATCGTGGTCGGCCGGTCCGGGACGGCGATCGCGACGGAGTTGGGCAATATGTCGGTGACACGCGAGGTGGTCGCGCTCCGGCTCATGGGCATTTCGATCAGTCGCTTTGTCATCATGCCCAGGATGGTCGGCATGGTGCTCTCAATGCTTTGTCTTACCCTGTATTTCGATGTAGTGGCGGTGTTGGGCGGCTACCTGGTCGCCGATGTACAACTGACCATTCCGTTTTATGCCTTCGTGGAGAGCATCACGAAGGCGTTGTCGACGACGGATGTCCTGATGACCGCCATCAAAGGATTGTCATTCGGGTCGGCCGTGGCGGCCATCTGTTGTTACCATGGCCTGGCTGTCCGGTCCTCCTTTACCGAAGTGCCGCAGCAAACGACCCGGGCGATGATCAATTCATTTGTCCTGTGCCTGTTGATCGATGTCGTCGTCACGGTGCCGTTGTACCTATGAATGAGGCAGTCCTCGTTCTGGAGCAGGTCCGGACGCCGATGGCGGGCAGTCCTCATGTTCTCGATGTCGATCTGAGGATTGCCGCGGGCGAGTTCGTCGCGCTGGTGGGTCCGAGCCGCTCGGGGAAAAGCCTGGTGATCGAGCTGGCAGCTGGGTTGGTGCGACCGGAAGCCGGTCGGGTCGTTCTGTTGGGGCATGAGTGGAACGACACCCCGGAGAGTGAGCAGACTCCCGTGCGGCTTCGAGTGGGGACTGTGCTGCAACAACCGGGCTTGTTGAGCAATATGACGGTCTTCAACAACGTCCTTCTGCCGCTCCGGTACCACCGTGGAGCCATGTCGGATCGTGATCGGGCTCAGGCTGTGATGGCGGAGTTGGAGCGATTGGGGTTGAGCGCGCTGCGGGACCGGTTTCCTGCCGAACTCAATCACGGTGAAGTGCGTAGGGCGGCTATTGCGCGTGCCTTGATGTTGGATCCCGAAGTGTTGCTCCTGGATGATCCCGTGGCCGGTTTGGATGCGGAGCTGGTGCTGGTACTCAAGCGTCATCTCGAAGAGCGCAGGGCCCACCATGCTATGACGGTCGTGGCGGCGTTGCGTGCCCCGTCGCCGTTCATTGAGGCTGTGGATCGGCTGCTCGTGCTTCGCGACGGCCGGGTCGTGGCCGACGGGACACGCGAAGCGGTGGTCGGCGTCGTTCCTGAATCGCTCAGAATGTATGTGGCATAGACCGCGTGCCGCCAAGGCGGTCCAGCGGGACTGAGAGGGGGTAGGAGATGCATTATTCCCATCGACTCTCCAGTGGGCGATTGGCCCAAATTGTCGGCACGTTCGTGCTGATTCCCGTCCTGATTTTGGCGGTGGCCGGATTTTGGATGTCGAAGACGGAGCATCTGTTCGAGCCGAAGTATCAGTTGATGGCCAGCCTCAGCAAGTCGTATGGCCTGGAGCCCGGTGCGCCGGTTGTTGTATCCGGGATTCGGATCGGGCGGGTGAAACAGGTGGATCTCAACGATCGTGGGACAGTCGATCTGATGCTGCAATTGTCGGCCCGCTATCAGGAGATGGTGAGGAGCAATTCGGAACTCCGTATTACCAAGAGCGGTGTCGTGGTGGGGCAGACGCAAGTTGATATCGGGGCGGGTACCGCCAGCAGCCCGACCTTGACCGACGGTGCGACGATTCGGGCTGTTGAACCGCGGGACATCGGAGATCTTCTCAACGAGGTTGAGCCGGTGCTGATGGCCGTGAAGCAGACGCTCCTGCGCGTGGAAACCATCACTCAGGATCTGCAGGGTGGACTCAAAGCCGGCGGCAAGGCGTTGGAGCAGGTCGCGTTGGCCACGCAGGACTTACCGGCGGTCGTGGCGTCAGTGCAGCGAACGATCGCCTCGGTGGAGCAAACAGCGACCGCGCTTCCTGCCATGACCGGCTCGATCCAGCGCACGCTCGGCGTGGTGGATCGTGTGACGGCAGATATGCAACGGACCACCAGTCGATTGCCGGTCCTCTTGGATAGCGCCCAATCCACACTCACCAGCGTGAAGCGCCTGTCCGATTCGGTGGGAGAGATCAGCCAAGAGCTCCGGCCCGTCGTTCAGACCGCGGAGACCACCTTGGGAGACGTGTCGACGTTGGTGCGTGGCGCAAAGCAGACCTTTCCATTTAACCGGTTTGCCCAGAACGCCGGGCCGGCGCCGAAGCCGCAGGTGGTCCCGCCTCCGACCGGGTTGTCGAGCTTACGTGGGGATCAAGTGCGCCGATGAGAGACAGGCGAGATGGTTTCTGGGCAGGTGTGTGGGGCGTGGCGCTGTGCCTCTCGCTCGGGTGTGCGAATCCACCGCCGCCCGCTCCCGTTTCTGTCCCTCGTCCTCCGGCCACACAGGTCGATTCCTTGCGCGGACAGGGGGATCGCTGGATGGCCCGAGGAGATTTCGTACGGGCCGGTGAAGCATATGAAGAGGCCCGTCAGGTGGCCGAGAGTCTTGACGATGTGAAGGGGCGTATCGGTGCCCTGAACAATCTCGGGTGGGTTGCGCTCCATCGTGGGGCTACGCGCGAGGCGATGGTGCTTCACGGGCAGGCCGTCATCTTGGCACAGCAATTGGGGGAGACAGACCTCCTGATCGGCGGCCTTACTGCATTGGGGGCTGCGGAGTATCAAGAGGGGCGGAGGGAGGACGCAGGTCGGCACTATCAACAGGCGTTGGAACTCCTGCAGCAACGGCCTGATGTATCAGCGGAAGCGGTGCTACGGAATAATCTCGGATTGGTCCGGCAAGCGGCAGGCGATGTGGGGCAGGCTGAGCAATTGTTCCGGCAGGCGATGGCCTTGAATCAAGCAGCGGGGAATCTTGATGCCGAGGCCAGCAACCATGTGAACCTTGGGATTTTGGCGGAGGAGCGCCACGAATACGAAGTTGCGGAACGGGAATTTGAGCGAGCGCTGGAGTTGGACAAGACGGCAGAACGCCGGACGGATATTGCCGCCGATCTCCTGCGGCTGGGCCGGATCGCGGATCGCCGGGGCTTCCCCGATCGTGCGCTGGCCTATTCCGAGCGCGCCTACCGTAGTTATCTGGCGCAAGGCAATCAGGCTCAGGCGATCGCGGCGCTGGCCTATGCGGTGGACTACGCGAGAAAATTGGGGCAGGTTGGGGAGGTTGCGCGCTTGGAGAAGGAGTTGAGCGGCCTGACCCCACCCCGTTCCGGGCGATAGAGTGTTCGTCGATGGTGGGTCGGAGCGTTACTTGATGGCGACGGCTTTGACTTCTTTGTAGGTCGTGTGGCCTTGCAGCACCTTCTGGATCCCGTCCTGGACCAGGGTGGTCATACCTTCCGCCATCCCGGCTTTGAGCATTTCATCGGTTTTGGCTTTGTTTTGAATCAGCTTCTTCATTTGGTCTGTGCCGAGGAGCAGCTCGTGTAGCGCCACGCGGCCTTTCAGTCCCGTCCGATTACAGGTGTCGCAGCCCTTGCCCCGATAGAGCCGGAAGTTGGCGTCGAATGTAACGCCCAACGTGTCCCAGTAGTCAGGCCCATATGCCAGTCGCAGTTCTTCGTACTCTTCCTTCGACGGCGGATACGTTTCCTTGCAGTCTTTGCAAATCCGTCGTGCCAAACGCTGGGCGAGTACTCCCAGCATGGCGTCGGCGAAACTGAACGAGTCGCACCCCATGTCCAGGAGACGGGTGATGGTTTCCACCGCGCTGTTGGTGTGTAAGGTGCTGAGGACCAAGTGACCGGTCAGCGAGGCCTCGATGCCCGTGTCCGCAGTTTCTTTGTCCCGCATTTCTCCGACCATGATGACATCCGGATCGGCCCGGAGAAACGCGCGCATCGCGGCAGCGAACGTGAAGCCGATCTTGGAATGCACTTGCACCTGACGAAGTCCGTACTGTGTGATTTCGACGGGGTCTTCTGCCGTCCAGATCTTGATGTCCGGTGTATTGATGTAGCCGAGCACGGAGTGCAGCGTGGTGGTTTTTCCTGAGCCGGTCGGTCCGACGCAGAGAATAATGCCGTACGGCTTCTCCGCGATACTCTTGATCTCGCGCAGGTTCCGCTCCGAGAATCCCATCTTGTCGACCGGCAACGGTTCGCTCGCAGCCAGAATACGCATGACCACGTCTTCGTTGTAGCCGGCGGTCGGAATGGTCGCGACACGCAACTCGATTTCCTTGTTCTCGCCGATCTTAAATTTAATCTTTCCGTCCTGCGGTTTTCGCCGTTCGGCAATGTCGAGACTCGCCATGATTTTGAGCCGGGAGACGATGGCGCGGCGATAGCTCGGTGGAATTTTCATGTACTCGAAGCAGTCGCCGTCGACCCGGAACCGCACGAGGGTATCGCGCTTTTCACCATAGGGTTCGATGTGAATATCGGAGGTGCCTTGCCGGAAGGCGTCGGCGATGATCTGGTTGGCCAGACGCACGATGGCGTTGTCGTTTTCGTCGAGTCCCGCGCTGGATGCGTCTTCCTGAGCCTCAAGTTGGGATTCGTTCACCAGTTCGCCGAGAATGTCGGACACATTCTCGTTCATCTTGTTGGTGATGTCCGGAGTCCCGGTCGTGCTGGCAAGGAACAGGGAGATATCGCGACGGAGACTGGCGGCAAAACGGATATTCAGGCCGGGGAAGGTGCGTTTGATGTCCTGGACGCGATCCAGATCCCCTGGATCGTCGGTTAGGATTTCAATCGCGGCGCGGTCCCGCTTGAGCGGCATCCAATGATTTTTCTTCAAGTAGTCGACATTGAGGTTCTTGAGCAGTTCGATATCGACGATCGTCCGCTCGTTGTATTCGATGTAGGGGCATTTGTGAAAATTGGCGAGCGACTTGCCGAGTTCCGCTTTGGGCACTTTATACTTTTCGATGAGCAGGGACTCGATGTCGGTGGTCCCTTTTTTTGCCTCTGCGAGCGCATTGTCCAAATCGTTCTGCGAGATCTTTCCGTTGGTCAGCAGATAGTCGAATTTTGAGGGAGGCTTTTTCGATGTTTTCCGGAGCGCATAGAAGGCCGTGCCTAATGCTTTGGCGATCTCGGCGACACATTCTTCGTCTTTGCGCGTAAAGCGCCCGCCGCTCTTCTTATTGAGGAGCTGGATGACGCCCATGAGATATTTGTTTTCGGCGACGACGGGATAGGTGAGGACCTGTTTGGTCTTAAAACCGGTATTTTTATCGTAGGAGGCATCGTGGGTGAGCGAGGGGTGGATCGCACTCAGTTCAACCGGACTGTAGGCGTCGCCGACGTTCACCGGGCGAAGGTACTTGGCGCAGAACCCGGCGAGGCTCTGTTCGGTGATCGGGGTGCGGACTTCCTGGACGGTATCGAGATGGGGAATTTTGGAGAAGATCTCTTTCTTTTCCGAATCCACCACAAAGAGCGTGAGATCTTCCGCGTCGAAACAGCTCAAGATTTCATGACGCAGATCCAGCAAGATCTGGTCCACATCGGACGCTGCGAGAATTTGCCCGCTGATCCGCTTGACGTTTTCCGCGTTGCCGGATTTGAGAGTTGCGTCGCCTAGACCGGGCAGCGGGGGTTTGGACTGCATCAAGTTGTCTCCAAAACGCTCGCGCAGAGGGCGGTTGCGGTGTCGACCGGGATCCGAAAGCCTGGCTTCTTCCGTGTGAGTCAGTGTATCGCAACGCGCAGTCAAGGCAAGCAAAAGACACTTTCCCAAACCGGTTCTTCCGGTCGTGCGAGGACGTATCCGCAGGAGTGAAGTTCTGTCGGGGGAACGAACGATTGAACCGGCTGATGGAGCTAGGAAGCGGCTTTCAGGAATGAAGACAGCAGGGAGACCACTTGGTCGGGAGCGATTTTTTGAGTCTCGCCGGTATGACGAAGTTTGAGCTCGACCTGACCTTGCGCCAACCCTTTCTCCCCGATGACCAAATGATAGGGTGCGCCGATCAGATCGGCGTCGTTGAACTTGACCCCGGCCCGCTCGTCACGGTCGTCCCACAAGACCTCAATACCGGCCTCCTGCATGGCGCGGTAGAGGGTCTCGGCTAACTGCGTGACTGGTTGAGACTGGCTGAGCGGCAACAGGGTGACATGGAAGGGCGCGATGGGAACCGGCCACTTGATGCCTTTCGCATCGTGATTCTGCTCAACCGAAGCCGCAGCGGTTCGGCTCACGCCGATTCCGTAACAGCCCATGACCGCCAGCTGTTCCTGTCCCTGCGCATCCAGGAAGGTGGCCTTCATCGCCTGGCTGTACTTCGTGCCCAACATAAAGACATGGCCGACTTCGATGCCCTTGGCCGTCTTCAGGGTGCCGTCTTTGCGGGGTGAACAATCACCGGCGCGTGCATTGCGGAGATCGGCAAACTGATCCACCTTGAAGTCGCGCTCCCAGTTGGCGTTTACGAAATGGGTGTCGGCCTGGTTGGCTCCGACGACGAAGTTGGCCATGGCTTTCACGGCCCAGTCACCCATGATGCGGACCTGCTTCAATCCCACCGGCCCAACGAATCCGACCGGCGCGCCCGTGAGGCCGGGAACCAGCTCGGGTTTCAGCAGCTCAATCTCCGGTACACCCAAGAGGCGTTTGACCTTGATCTCATTCACATCATGATCGCCGCGGACCAGGACGGCGACCGTCTCTTTGCCTGTGCTGTAGAGCAGCGTCTTGACCAGTTGTCGCGGCTCAATTTTCAGGAAGGCCGTGACTTCCTCCACGGTTCGTCGGTTCGGGGTTGAGATCGGCGTAAGCGGGCGGTGAGCCGAATTGTCAGCGGTATCCGGAGGGAGGACTTCGGCACGTTCGACGTTGGCGGCGTAGGTGCCGTCTTCGCTATAGACGATCGTCTCCTCGCCGGTCTCCGCCAACACCATGAACTCATGCGAAGAGGTGCCTCCGATCAACCCGGTGTCGGCTTCCACAGGACGGAAGGTAAGGCCGCAGCGCGTGAAGATGCGGTTGTACGCGTCGTACATTTTTTGATAATTCAGTCTGGCTCCGGCTTCATCCCGGTCGAAGCTGTACGCATCTTTCATGATGAATTCGCGGCCGCGCATCAATCCGAAGCGTGGACGGATCTCGTCACGGAATTTGGTCTGGATCTGATAGAAATTCAACGGCATCTGCCGGTAGGAGCGAACTTCCCGGCGGAAGAGATCGGTGATTACTTCCTCGTGTGTCGGCCCGAGGCAGAAATCGCGCTCGTGCCGGTCCTTGAACCGGAGCAACTCCTTGCCATAGAAGTCCCAACGACCGGTTTCCCGCCACAGCTCCGCCGGAGAGGCGACGGGCATGAGTAGTTCCTGCGCTCCCGCCCGATTCATCTCTTCGCGAACGATGCGCTCGATTTTACGGAGCACTCGCAGGCCCAGCGGGAGATAGGTGTAGATTCCGGCCGCGACCTTCCGGATCAGGCCGGCGCGCAGCATGAGGCGATGGCTGACCGTTTCAGCCTCGCCTGGATCTTCTCGCAATGTGGGGATAAAGGTTTCGGAAACGCGCATGTGGGTTTATGGAGAAATCAGCCGCTCAATATCGTTCCAGAACGCAAAAATCATGATGCCGACCAGGAGAACCAGTCCCACCTGTTGTGCCAGTTCTCGCTGCCGATCTTCAAGTGGTTTTCTACGAATGGCCTCAATAAAAAAGAACAGGAGGTGCCCGCCGTCGAGAATGGGAATGGGTAGAAGATTCAGCACGCCCAGGTTGATGCTGAGCATAGCCATCAAGAACACCAGGCTGGAGGTGCCCTGTTCAGCAGCGTCCCCTGCGGTCTTGGCGATCGTGAGCGGTCCGCCGATGTTCTTGCGGGAAATGTCCCCTGTGATGATTTTGTAGATGCCCACCACCGTCAGTTCGGTCCAACCCCAGGTGGCCTGTGCGCCCAGCCACGGAGCCTTGAGCGGTTCGTTCGTCTGGAGAATGGTTTGGTTCTGGGCCGAAATGCCGATTTTCCCGACTTCGGCCGGCTTTCCTTCTACGGTGGCCTTTTCGCCCATCGGGGTCACGGAGAGCGTCTGCGTGGCGCCGCCCCGTTGAATATCAAATTGAAGCGCGCGATTCGGGCTTTCCCGCACGAGGGCGGTCATCTGCGACCAGGTGAAGATGTCGTGTCCGTCGATGCGGACGACCCGGTCGCCAGCCGATAGGCCTGCAGCCTGTGCGCGAGACCCCGGGATCACGGCCGTGATGACCGGCGCCCGCTCTTCAATGCCAAGCTGGAAGATGGTCGTGGCTTTGCCGTTGTCCTGCACGGTCGTTTTGCTTGGGGTGACCAGCACCGTCTTGATCTGCTCTCCGCGCGTCAGGTCCAACGTGAGTTGTTTCCCGTTGCTTTGGGAGATGTATTTCAGGAGTTCAGCGTTGGTCGAGATCTCTTTCTCATTCACCCGGATGACCCGGTCGCCAGGCTTCAGGCCGGCTTGGTCGGCGGGTGATCCAGGGAGTACGGCTTCGACTTCAGGAATGATGTCCTTGAAGCTTGGGACCGGCAGCGTATAGCCCAGCCCGATATAGGCGGTATAGATCAGATAGGCGAGGATAAAGTTGAAAATCGGCCCGGCCGCCACGATGAGCGTCTTGCCCCACAGCGATTGATGGACAAACGCCCGTTTCTTGTCTTCCGGCGTCAGGGTTTCGTGCTCGTCTTCGCCGAAGAGCTTGACGTATCCGCCCAGGGGCACGACCGATAACAGATACTCCGTTTCCCCGATCTGGCGCCCGAAAATCTTTGGTCCAAACCCGAGTGAAAACTTCAGGACTTTCACCCCGACCCAACGCGCAGCGAGAAAATGTCCCATTTCGTGAAAGGCGACGAGGACGCCCAGCACCACCAGGAACGGAAGCGCCCAGTGGGTCAGAAGCGACACCACATCAGGAGACCAGGCAAAGGCTGTTCCCACAACAACACTCCTTGGGTTCAGGGTATTACCGCGTCAAGGCATGCACAAGGGACTCGGCTTTGTCGCGAGCCCAGCGATCGGCTTCCAGCGCATCATCGAGGGCGTCGATCGGCCGCGGCGCATGAGCCTCCATTGTACTCCGAATAATGTCCGGAATATCGAGAAAACGAATTCCGTTCTGAAGGAACGCTTCGACGGCCACTTCGTTGGCGGCATTCATCGTGGCCGGCATGGTTCCACCGATCCGCAACGCCTCATACCCGAGCTGCAAACAGGGGAATCGCTCATGGTCGGGCTTGAAAAACGTCAAGGTACTGATCTCCGTCAGATCGAGCGACGGAAGGTCTAACGGCATCCGTTCAGGATACCGCATGGCATAAGAAATCGGTGTTCGCATATCCGGAAGGCCCAATTGCGCAATCACCGACCGGTCTCTGTATTCTACCAGAGAGTGGATGATGCTCTCGCGATGCACCAGGACCTCGATCTGCGTCTCCGGAATATCGAAGAGCCAGCGCGCCTCAATGACTTCCAGCCCTTTGTTCATCAGTGTGGCCGAGTCGATTGTGATCTTGGAGCCCATTTTCCAGTTCGGGTGCTGCAGGGCGCGCTCAGGATTGACGTCGTGAAGTTGCTCGCGGGAGAAGCCCCAGAGCGGGCCTCCCGAGGCGGTCAGAATGATGCGCTTGACGTCCTCGCGCCGGTGGCCTTCGAGCGATTGGAAGATGGCGCTATGTTCGCTGTCGATGGGAAAAATGCGGACATGATGCTTCTTGGCCTCCGCCTGCATCAAAGCGCCGGCCATGACCATCGGCTCTTTATTGGCGAGCGCAATCTGTTTGCCGGCGCGGATAGCCGCCAGCGTCGGCAGCAGCCCTGCGCCGCCGACGATGGCGGAAATGACCAGTTCAGCTTCCTGCGACCGCGCCACTTCGGCCACGCCTTCGTTGCCCGCAAGGATTTTGACGGGGAGGTCGGCGCATCGATCACGCAATCGTGCCGCCGCCGCCTCGTTGGCGAGCGCTGCGAAGGCAGGACGGAACTTGCGGATCTGCGCCTCGAGTTTCTCGTCGTTCGAGCCGGCGGTCAGGCCGACCACACGAAACTCTTGCGGAAACCGGTCCACGATATCGAGCGTGTTCGTTCCGATCGAGCCGGTCGAACCAAGAATGACGATGTGTTTCATAACGTGCTCCAGAATGGGCAGACAATCATCTGTCACCCGTTGTTGACGATCGTGACATAGTAGTAAAAGGCCGGGCCGGTGAACAAGAGGCTATCCAGGCGATCCAGCATGCCTCCATGGCCCGGGATCAGGGTCCCTGAGTCTTTGAATCCTGCGTTGCGTTTCATGGCCGATTCCGCCAGGTCGCCGATGAGGCCGGTGATGGTGAGAATCACCCCGAGCGCCAGGCAATCCACCAGCGAGAAAGCGGGCAGGAACCAGGCGCGCGCGACGACGGCCATCAGGCAGGCGAGGACGAGGCCACCCGCCAATCCCTCGTAGGTTTTCTTCGGGCTGATGACCGGCGCCAGCGCGTGCCGTCCCATGGACTTTCCCGCCACATAGGCGCCGGTATCACCGGCCCAGGTGACCAGAAAGACGAAGAAAATAAGCAGGGCGCCGTCGGGCAACCCTCTCGTGAGCACGAGATAGCTGAGCGTGAGACCGAGATAGAGCACGCCCATCATCAGCACCATGCCGTCCGTGAGTGAGTCGCGCAGCGATTTTCCTGAGAACAGGGGCAGGCACAACGCAATCGCCAGCGTCCCGAGCAGCACCGCCCGGTCGGTGACGAGCGCCGGCCACTGCGCGCTGCCGATCAAGAGCCCGGTTGCTCCGACGCCCAGCCAGCACCACCATGGCCAAGGGGCCTGTCCCAAATGGAGCCGATAAAACTCCCCAGCTGCGAGCATGCCGGCAATCGCGGCCAGGCCGAAGAACGCGATCGCGCCAAGGTCGTGGACGAGGTAATAAAAGATCGGCAGAAACACCGCTGCCGCCAGCACACGGCGCACCGTTTCGGATGAAGATCGCGGCCGAGCGCTGTCCAGTGTGGGTGGCATAGTCTTCTCGCACTGAAAAGCTCCCGGTTTCACCACGGAGAGGCTAGGAGGAGACGCTGCTGAGCACCCGGCCGAAGCGGCGTTCGCGCCGCTGGTATTCGATCAGCGCGACCAACGTTTCGCGCCGCCGGAAATCAGGCCAGAGTGTCGGGGTGAAGTACAGTTCCGTATAGGCCAGTTGCCACAACAGGAAATTGCTGATGCGCGTTTCGCCGCTGGTGCGGATTAGAAGATCCGGATCGGGCAGGTGATGGGTGTACAGGGCCTGTTGCATGGCCTGTTCATCGATCTGATCCGGTGAAAGCCGGCCGCTCTGCACAGCCCGGGCGAGTGCTTTCGCGGCATCGACCAGTTCCGCACGGCCACCGTAGCTCAAGGCCACATTGAGGATCAGTTTGTCCAAGTGGGCGGTTTCCTGCTCCGTCGTGCGGACCCATTGCAAAGCGGAGGGGGGAAGGGCCGTGACCCGGCCGATGGTCTGGAAGCGCACACCTTTTTCAATCAGGCTGGATCGTTCTGTGGACAAATAATGTTCCAGTAGGCCCATCAATGCGGTGATTTCCTGGGCGGGCCGGTTCCAGTTTTCCTGCGAAAACGCGTAGATCGTGAGCACCTTGATCCCCAGTTCCAGAGAAAGAGAGATCAGTTCCCGCACGGACTTGATGCCCTCCTGGTGTCCGGCAATACGCGGGAGGCCCCGTAGCTCGGCCCAGCGGCCGTTGCCGTCCATAATCACGGCCAGATGTTTCGGCAGCAGGTCCGGTTCGAGTTGCGAGAGCAGATCAGAGTCGGGGGCAGGCTCGATATCGCGTGATCGAGAATCGTTCATGGAACGGCGTGAGCACCTTTTTTTAGACTATGTGGATCTTCGGGGAAGTAAGGCGAGTCTAGCGGTGGGGTCCAGGAAAGTCAAACAGTATTTCCCAATTTCGCTGTATTTGCAGATGGTTCGAGCGTCTTTGCATTGCGCCTCCGGAAAAGAGTGGGTTATACTCACCCACCGTACGAGAGGAGCACATGCATGTCCAATGACGAGTCCGGCGCGCTGGCGCGTTTCGGGGTCACCGATCGAGAAATCGAGCAGGCGCTGGGACGGGTCAAGGTTTCGACCGTCGACTATGCGGACCTGTATTTTGAATATTGTCAGTCCGAGTCGGTCTCCATGGAAGAGGGGATCGTCAAGCGGGCCACGAAAAGTATCGGGCAGGGCGTCGGCGTCCGGGCGACTGCCGGTGAGAAAACGGGTTTTGCCTATTCCGATGAACTGACCTCCAAAGATTTGAACATCGCCGCCGATACGGCGCGGTATATTGCCAATAGCGCTCAGGGAACCGCACCGGTTCCGGTCACCCACCGCCCCGCCCTCGCCCGCAATCTGTATCCCCATGACCGTGCCGATATTGAAGTCGCCACCCGTGATCGGGTCACGCTGCTCAACGCTATCGATGCCGAAGCCAGGCGGTACGATCCTCGGATCAAGAATGTCATGGCGGCGTACAACACCGAATACAAGGTCATGCTGGTGGCGACGTCCGATGGTCTGATGGTCGGCGATATCCAACCCTTGTCGCGTCTTCAGGTCACTTGCATTGCCGAAGAGAATGGCAATCGGCAGGTGGGGACGTTCGGTGGCGGAGGACGAATCGGACTGGAATATTTCCAGAACGACCAGCGCTATCTGCAGTTCGCCAGAGAAGCGGCGCGGGAAGCCATCCTGAACTTGAGCGCAGTCGATGCGCCGGCCGGTGTCATGCCGGTGGTGTTGGGTGGGGGATGGCCGGGGATCCTGCTGCACGAAGCGATCGGACATGGGCTGGAGGCCGATTTTAACCGCAAGAAAACCTCCGCGTTCTCGAATTTGCTGGGAAAGAAGGTGGCATCGGAGGTCTGCACAATCGTGGACGACGGGACCCTTCCCTTCCGGCGCGGCTCGCTGAATGTGGACGACGAGGGTACGCCCACCAGCCGCACCGTCCTGATCGAGCGGGGCATTTTGCGCGGGTACATCACCGACAAGCTGAACGCCAGGCTGATGGGCATTCCGCTGACGGGCAATGGCCGGCGTGAGAGTTATCAAAGTGTCGTGTTGCCGCGGATGACGAATACCTTCATGCTGGCCGGGGAGTCAGATCCGAAGGACATCATCAAGTCGGTTAAAAAGGGGCTGTATGCCGTCTCGTTCGGCGGCGGACAGGTCGATATCACCAACGGGAAGTTCGTGTTCTCCGCCAGCGAGGCCTACCTTATTGAGGACGGGCAGATTACCAAGCCGGTGAAAGGTGCAACCCTGATCGGCAGCGGACCGGACATTCTCAAGCAGGTCTCGATGGTGGGGCACGATTTGAAGCTCGACGAAGGCATTGGAACCTGCGGAAAAGAAGGGCAGTCGGTGCCGGTCGGCGTCGGCCTGCCGACCATTCGAATCGACGAAATCACCGTCGGCGGGACGAAAGCATAACCATGACACGTGTGATCGCGGAACAGGACTATACGAATATTGCGCAGGATCTGCTGGCGCGTGCATCGAAACATGGTGCCACGGCGGCGGATGTGATGGTGGCCGACGGAGAAACCCTGTCGGTGCAGGTCCGGATGGGCGCCGTCGATCGACTCACGAAGGCGCGTGAAAAGCGGCTCGGCCTGCGGGTCTTTTTCGGTCAGCGGTCCGCCAGCGCGTCGACCTCCGACTTTTCCCGCGATTCCCTGGAGCGGTTCGTCGGCGAAACCTGTGCCTTGGCGCAAGCGATCGTCGAAGATCCGGTGTCCGGTCTTCCGGAGCCGGGCCAGTTCGCCACCGATTTCCCTGAGTTGAATATTCACGATGCCACGACACTTCAGACCGACCAACAAATCGACTTGGCGCTACGTGCCGAGCGGGCTGCGTTTGCCGCCGATTCGCGGATTACGAATTCGGAAGGGGGCGAGTGCGACTCGTCGTCCGGCCGAATCGTCCTGGCCAACAGCCACGGGTTTGTGGGGCAGTATGCCAATAGTAGTTTTTCCCTGTCCGTCTCGCCGATCGCCTCGGATGCGGCCGGGATGCAGCGGGATTACTGGTATGGGGTAAATCGCGCGTTTGCCAAACTGGAGAGTCCGGAAGCCATCGGCCAGGAAGCGACGAGGCGGACGGTTCGGAAGCTCGGCGCGCGCAAAGTCTCCACCTGCCGCGTGCCGGTGATCTTCGATCCGGAAGTGGCGGGGAGTTTGCTCAGCCACCTTTGCAGCGCCCTCTCAGGCTACGCCTTGTATAAAGGCGCTTCCTTCCTGATCGGACAACTCGGCCAGCAGATCGCTCCGGACTTTGTCACCATTTATGACGACGGACGGATGCCCGGCGGCTTGGGGACGCGTCCATTCGATGGTGAGGGGCTGCCGACCAGGAAGCAGGCGATGGTTGAGCGTGGTCGCCTGGCCAGTTATATCCTGGACACCTATTCAGGCAAGAAACTGGGACTGCCTTCCACCGGAAATGCCGCGCGAAGCATCGGAGAAAGTCCCTCCGCGGGGCCGACCAATTTCTATATGGTCCCGGGCACCACAAGACCGGAAGATATTCTGGCCTCCGTGAAGCAAGGTCTGTATGTGACGGATCTGATCGGGTTCGGCATCAACATGGTGACCGGTGACTACTCCCGCGGGGCCGGCGGGTTCTGGATCGAAAACGGGGAGTTGGCCTACCCGGTGGAGGAAATTACCATCGCCGGTAATCTGAAGCAGATGTATGCCAATATCGAGACGATCGGCACGGATCTCGTGTTTCGTGGACGGATCGCCAGCCCCACCGTGAAGCTCGCGGAGATGACGCTGGCAGGGAACTAGGCGATGAAGGGGGGAAGGGCGATGCGACGACTGATGGCCTCAATGATCTGTGCCCTGCTGGTGGTTCCTGCGGTCGGGAGAGCAGCGGAGTTCCGGGTGACGAGCCCGACGATCAAGGATCAGAGTGCGATCGGCAATGAGCATGTGTTTAAGGGTTTCGGCTGCACGGGCGGCAACCTGTCGCCTGAGTTGCGATGGGAGCATGCGCCGAAGGACACCAAAAGTTTTGCCGTGACGGTCTATGATCCGGATGCCCCCACGGGAAGCGGTTGGTGGCACTGGCTCATCTTCAATATTGCTCCGAGCGTGACCCACTTGCCGGCCGGAGCGGGTCAGCCGGAGAGTACCGGCGCGCCTCAAGGCAGTATTCAGAGCATGACGGATTTTGGCCAGCCCGGATTCGGCGGGCCCTGTCCACCGCCGGGAGATAAACCCCACCGGTATATCTTCACGGTGTTCGCGCTGAAGGTGGATCAGTTGCCGCTCAAGAAAGAGGCGTCCGGCGCGATGGTCGGGTACTATCTCAATCAGAACGCCATCGGAAAAGCATCCTTCACCGGCACCTACGGCCGGTAAGCGAACAATCATCAGAACAGAGTAAGGGAACAGACCATGTCTCTTGATGCCGAATTGGGAAAAACGATGCTTCAGTTGATCACCTCGCGGTATGAGGATCGGCACTGGAGAAAAAGAATCGAAAAGACACTCAGCCTGCCCCAGAGCGGGGTCGGCGACGAGCATCAGCAGCAGGTCTTTATGTACCTGAAGCTCAACCTCAAAGCCTACAAGTCCAGGCGGGCGGATCCGGATTCCTGGATCTTAGGCGGGTACGCCACGAAGGAAGTGATCGATCGCGCGAAGTTTCAGCCGCACCTGGTCGGGGACGGCATTTCGGCCGATGATGTGGCGTTTCTCGGGGTCGATCCGGGATCTGAAATCGATGAGGCCTGGTGGGAAGAGATGTTGGTCGCCTGGTTCGGCGCTCCGGAGGAAGAGGAGCCGTCGGAAGAACCAGCGGCTGAAGAAGCTTCGGCTGCCGATGCCGCCAAGGATCCCGCCCGCACCTGAACGGTGCTTGTGATGGATCAGGAGGGGCTGTGGTTCCTGATCGGGTCTCTTCGGAGCCTTGTTGCTATGACCCGAACAAATCCATTTGTTGCGCGGTCGTAGCCGGGGCCTCCATCTGCAACGCCCCGGTGGTGCTCGATGCTGCTTCCTCCTGCGTCGCAGGAGGCTGACTGTGCCGGTCGAGAAACTCCTTCAGCTTCTGGAAGTCCTCCCGTAAAGGCTGCAGCATGGTTCCCTGATGCAGGGCCGCGGCGGGATGGAGCAAAGGAAACAGCACGAACTCCTTCAGATAAAACGCCTGCCCGCGCACTCTCGTAATCCCGACCTTACGTTCCAACAGTGTCTGCGTCGCCCAATTGCCAAGAGAACAGACCAGCGTCGGCCGAATCGTCGCGATCTGCTGCAAGAGAAACGGTTTGCAGGTCTCGACCTCCTGAGGTTCGGGGTCGCGGTTATTCGGCGGGCGGCATTTGATCACATTGGCGATGTAGATATCCGCGCGCGACAGCCCTGCTGACTCCAACAAGTCGTTGAGCAATTGCCCGGCTGCCCCGACAAACGGCTCTCCCTTCTGATCCTCGTGAAATCCCGGTGCTTCCCCTACGAACATGACGGATGCATGAGGATTGCCGACGCCGAAGACGACCTGGCGTCGACCGAGTTTGGCGAGCGGGCAGCGTTGGCAATTGTGAAGCGATTCGGCGAGTTCCTGCAGGGTGCTCAGGGGTGAAGACATAGGCGTTCCCTTCGAGTGGAGGGCCAAATCTTAGTCGCGGTATTGGGGGATGTCAACGTTGGGCAGATCGGGATGCGTGCATCGGTAGCGTCAGGAAGTCGCAGGGGGAACGAGCGCGGCGGAGCGTTGGCCGCTGAGAATTGCGGACTCCAGATTGGCCGGCCAGCCGGTGTCCGTCCAGGCGCCGGCGACGAGAAAATTGGCAAACGGACTGTGTGAGAGCGGTCGGCACTGTTGCGTGCCCGGTTTGGTGGTGAGGATGGCCGACGGGAGACGAACGACGTCCGCCTCGATGAGCCGGGGAAGCGGGCCGCCGGGGAACGCTCTCTCCATGTCTTTTAGCGTCAGTTGAACGAGGTCGTCTTTCGATTGTGGCAACAGGTCCGGTTCATCGACCGCGACGGCCCACAACACAGCGGCCTGCTCGTGCCGTTCCTCGTCTGGGTGCCGGATCATCCAATGGAACCGGTTGCGCTCCAGCATGATGAGTTGTGTTTGTTCGACCGGTTGCGCCAGGTGCAGGCGAACGATCACCAGAGGAGACTCGCTCAGGCGACTGATTTGCTGGAAATAGGCATAGTGCGTCACGACCCGTTCCGGCAAGAGCGGCGTGAGTCGATGGTGCGGCAGCGCGGCGAGATACCAATCGGCGGTGAGCCGGGTGCGATCTGCCAGTTCGACATGGGCGACACGATCCTGGGTGAAGTGCAATTGCGTCGCCGTCGTGTTCAGCCGAGACCGGACTCCCATCCGGTCCAGTTGCGTTCGAAGCGGCGCGAGTAAGAATGAATCGAGCCCGTGAGGCGGAATGATCAATTTCGTGGCGCGGGCACCTGTCAAAAAGCAGCGTCGCAGTGTGCGCATGAAGAGCCCTGCGGATACCTGTGGAAGCGCCGCTCCCAGCAACAAGCGGGCAAGGCTGTTCCAGACACCGTGCCGGGCCTGTTCCGACTGGCCGATGCTCGCGAGCCACTCGTCGGCTGCTCGTGTGTCGAGGTCGTTCGGCAACGGAGGATCCTGTTCCCATGTTCGTTCAAGGAAGGAGAGGAGATGCCAACGGTCCCGCATCGAGAGACCCTGGAACAGGGTGGTTCCGAGCAGGGTGTTGAGCGGGGACGGCAGGGGAAGGTGTAGAAATTGGATGCGAGATCCGGTCGCTTGAAGAAATTCAAGCGGGGTATGTCGAAGCCGCCTGGTGCCGGTGTCTTTGCCGAGGGTTTTGAGCAGCGACCAGGTAGCGGTGTGGGCTTCGAGGAGCAGCGGAGGAGGCGCCTGACAGAGTCGTCCTCCCAGGTGGTCGGCCTGCTCGATCACGGTGACGGCATGGCCGTCGGCGGCGAGGTGCAAGGCTGCCGTCAGACCGGCGATCCCGCCGCCGAGGATGAGCACTGTCCGGTTCATGGAGTCGAAGAGGGAAGACGGGAGCGCAACCACACGCCCGCCGCCACGGCCAGCCGATGGCTGGGAGCCAGCGTGACCCGATCTCCCAAGACGCGGTAACCGGACTGCTCGATCCGTTGCAAGATCCGGCTATACACGCCGCGCATGATTTCCGCCACCGTCAGGGCCCGGCGTTCGGCGCGCGGCAGCGAATCGAGCGCCCGCGCCGCCTTGGCGTAAAATTCCTTTGCACGGCCGACTTCAAACCGCATGAACTCGGTAAATTCCGGTTTGTACCGCCGGTGCAGGAGATCCTCCTCCCGATAGGCGAAACGCGCGAGGTCTTCTTGCGGCACATAGACGCGACCGCATTCTGCATCGTTGCCCAGGTCGCGAAGGATATTGGTCAATTGAAAGGCCATGCCGAGATTGACGGCATAATCCTGGGCGCGCGGGGAGGTGGTGCCGAACACGTGCAGGCAGATCAATCCCACTACCGACGCAACTCGATAACAGTAGAGGGACAGTTGGTCGAAGGTGGCGTACCGCGTGGTCGTGAGGTCCATCTCGACGCCCTTGATGAGTTCTTCGAAATAGGCCTGCGGAATGGACAGCTCCCGTACGTGCCGGGCGAGGCTGACGGTGACGGGGAACGTCGGCGTGCCGTCGTAGGCGGCGGCTAACTCGCGCCGCCAGCGGGCCAGTTCCTCCTGCGGATGACTGCCGGGGGGCGGCTCGTCCACGGCGTTGTCCACTTCCTTACAGAAGGCGTAGACCGTGTACATCGCTTCGCGGCGGGTTTTCGGCAGAAACAAAAAGGAGTAGTAGAAATTGCTCCCGCTTTTTTTTGTGAGATTCGTGCAGTAGGTTTGGGCTTCAGCTGGTGTCATCATCGTGTCATCAGTGTGAGTGCGTCGTCTGTCCCTCAAGTCGTTCGACGGACGCGGGAAGGTGGCGGTCATAACAGGCTGGGTGCAAGATGGCGGCGAGTTGTTCTACGCCGTCGATCAGTCGTGGGCCCGGGCGGCTGAAGTACGAGAGCGCATCGACCAGGTAGACTTCTCCCCTCTGAACGGCGGGAAGACGTTGCCACTGCGGATGCGTCGTCATGCTTGCGAGTTCGGCTTTCGTGCGCGGGACGGTAAACCCGCAGGGCATGAGGACGATCACGTCCGGTTCAGAGGCCGCGAGTGTGTCCCAATCCATTGTTCGGGAGGCCGTGCCGGCTTGCGCCAGAACGTCGATGCCCCCTGCAGCGGCCACCATGTCGGGAACCCAGTGGCCTGCGGTGTAGAGCGGCGAGAGCCATTCGAGACAGGCGACTCTGGGGCGCGTGGCCTGAGCGCCCACGGTGGCCCGTACGGTGTCGAGCCTGCTGCGGAGTGCCGCGGACAACTGTGTTCCGGCTTCTTCCCGCCCGATAGCTGTTCCAATCGTTTCAATATCCCGCAGGATGTCGTCAAGTCGCCCGGGACTGAGGGTGAGCATGCGAGGCGGCGGCGAGAGTGCATGAACGACCCGTTCCAACTGTGACGGGGTGACGGCGCAGACATCACACAGCGCCTGGGCAATGATCAGGTCGGGTTGCGCAGCCAGGAGCCGGACTTCATCTAATTCATAGAGTCCCGCGTCGGCGGCGAGCATCGCGCCTACCTGCCGGTCGATTTCTGCGCTTGAGAGGTGACGGCTCTCGATGCGCGGACGCACCATCACCGGGATCTGTGCGAGGCTCGATGGAAAGTCACATTCATGGCTGATCCCGATCAGATTGTCTTGGCGCCCCAAGGCCGCGACGACTTCCGTGGCACCGGGTACCAGTGAGCAAATGTTCATGGACGGCCTTGAGCCGCTCCCCACAGGCGCGCCTGCAGGTCCTGCAGTCTGGTGTCTGCAAGCGAATGAGTAATGGCATCGGCTGCTCCGAGATCCTGCACCGTGTGGGTATTGGCGACAGCCAGCACTTTCATGCCGGCGGCGCGCGCGGCTCTGATGCCGGGCAGGGAATCTTCGATGACCAGGCAGTCGTTCGGGGACAGTGCGGGGTGGTTCGGTTGTGAGTTCAAGCCGGCCATCGCGTGGAGGAAGGGATCGGGCGCCGGCTTGCCACGGGTCACGTCTTCGGCGCTGGTAATGTGCAGAAATGCCTTACGAAGACCCGCCTCGTCCAGAATCAATTCGATTTCATTCCGCAGGGCGCCGGAGGCGATGGCGAGCGGATATCGAGCGGCGGCCTCATGAACCAGTTCGCGCACGCCGGGGAAGATTGCCAGATGTTGTTTGACGGCGGCCAGGTAGGCGTGAGCCTTGTGCTCCATCAATTCGCCAAGGAGTGTGGGAGACGCCTGGCGCCGGTGGGACTGCAAGGCCGCCAAGAAGCAGCCGCGATCGTCGAACCCGAGGTAGTCGGTATAGTATTCCGCTTCGGTGAGGGAGATCTCAATGCCGGCCAGGACCTGTCGCAGGGCGGCAAAGTGCAGGGGCTCGGTGTCGGCAATGACTCCGTCAAAATCGAAAATGATGGCGCGTAGTTCGCTCATGATCGTTGTTCGGGTATCCCTATGCGTAGTTCGTTGGATGTCGAGCTGTTAGTCGTGTGGGCGCGGCATTATAGCAAGCGCGTGCCGACAAAAAAAGACGACGGCCCGTCCCAGGGAGGAACGGGCCGTCATGCGTACCAGGGTCTGCCTCGTTGTGTTTACCGCTTCAACCTGAGATTGCGCTCCGAGATCCAGCCTTTTCGTCCATCTTGAGCCCGCACTGCATAGACCCAGCCGCGTGTCTGGTAATCGCCATCCAGGATCGTGAGCGTGGCGCCGGCCAGCACCGTTGTGCTGGTCTTCGTCCCCACTGAATCGACGAAGAGCGGTATGGGGGACTTGGGCCTGGTCGGGTCGGCGATGACCGTCACCCGCTGACCTTCCGCATAGAGCGGACCGGCGACGCGTACGGTTGGAGCCGTAGGCTTCAGGGCCGGAGCGACAGGCTTGGGGGCTAAAGTTGCGGGCTGGAGAGCCGGCATGGCAGGTGCGGGTATTGCGGGGGCCGGCATGGCGGACGATGGCGCAGGCACATCCGCCTGAGCCGGGGCGCTGTTGTCGGCCACCACGGGTGGAGCGGGTGGCGTGACGGTCGGTGCTTGTTTCGGGGCTTGAGCCTTGACCGGCGGATTCTGGATTGCGGGTTGCGCGGGCTCTGCTCCGCCATCCAGATAGGGTTCAACCAGCTGCATGGCTCCATCCGGGTCCATGGCGACGTAGCCGACTCCTCCCACCAGCAGGAGCAGCAGAATCCAGAGCAACGGCTTTTTACCGGATCGCTTCGGCGAGTTCATCGGCGGCGCCGGGGGTGGCACCGATTCATCCAGGTCCTCCTCGGTGAATTCCAGATCCGGCTCCGGTTGAGTTGCGAACAGGAGATGCCAGTTCGTCCACTCGCTGCGTATGGCAGGAATGCCCGTAGATGAAACCATCGGAGGACCTCCTCGTTCGAAACAATGGCGCGGGTCTGTCTATTCGTAGGTACTTATCACCCGTCCCACAGCCTGTCAATTTTGTTCGACAAAGCGACCGGCGGCACGCCTGTTCTTCGAGAAGGACCGGCCGGCCTGGTTGGCCGACGGATGAGACAGCAGGGGGCATCGTTCGACCCAATTGCAGATCGGGACGATGGAACGAGCGCAGCGCTGACAGGATGCGCAAGGGCTTGCAAGTTCGAACATCCTCGTTGCAGAATCGCACACCACCCTGAATGTGAAGACCGATGAAGTCCTATCGAGAAGAACTCTGGTTTGAAACGACAACCAGGCGCGCGTATGTGAACATTACGCCGCAGGTCGATGCCGTAGTGCGACAAAGCGGGGTGCGGGAGGGGATGGTGCTGGTGAACGCCATGCACATTACCGCCAGCGTGTATATCAACGATGACGAGGCGGGGCTGCTGCGCGACTATGACGATTTTCTTGAGCGTCTCGCGCCGCACGAGGCGACGTACCGCCACAACGACACCGGTGAAGACAACGGCGATGCGCACATCAAGCGGCAGCTCATGGGGCGGGAGGTGGTGGTCGCCATTACGGATGGGAAGCTGGACTTCGGGCCGTGGGAACAAATATTTTACGGAGAGTTTGATGGGCGGCGGCGCAAGCGTGTGCTGGTGAAGGTCATCGGGGAGTGATTCGTCGAAGCTCTGCCGGCAAGGTGGTTCCGACAGACCCTCGGGTAAGATCGACGAAGAACCGCATTCGCGCTTGCCACGTTCTGGAAAGTTTGGCAACATGGACGACAGGATGAACACAGACCATTCAGCAAGACATCGTATCGACATGGGAGGCCGGCCATGTTGAGTTGGTCACGACCGGATCCACTGACGAGGGATTTGATTCACTTGATCAACGCCCGCCGCCATGACCACGGGGACACGGATGCCGCGCTCGATACCCTGCAAGCGTTTATCGAGCAGGGACGCGAGCAGGATTTATTGACTGTCCTGGCGGCGCTTGACGAGGAGATGGCGGAGTGGATGTTCGATTTGGTGGCGGAGGCCTCGTGCGCCGTCATCATGGACGGGCCGGATGACGACAAGGGCGCCTATGCCTTGATGGCCGCGTTGGAGTTGCCGCTTCAAGCCAACTTGGGGCAGCCCCTCGGATTGAAGATCGACGCCGTCGCGACGGCGGATCTGCTGCATCGACATTTGCAGATTCCGGCCGGCGTGGTCGTGCGGGTGGAACCCCGTCTCCTGACCGACGCGACCCTCGAAGGGTTGACCCTCCAGACGTTGAACGAACATCTCGTGAGCATCGCGGATTCTCAGCGCACTCAGGCGATTGCGTCGCGTCTCTATCTCCCGGTCGAAAACACCGCGTTTCTGTTCTTTCAATTGATCGGCATGCCCGATCCGGGCTTGCCCGATTCCCTGGAGGAACCGGAGCGTCGGGCGCTGCTGGAAGGTCTCGTCGCGCAATGCGCCGAACTGGCGCTGGCCCCGGACACCCTGGAGGTGCCGGTGTACGCGTCGTATGCGTTGTTCGACGCGCAGAATGCGGTGCGATTGCACCGGTTGGCCGACGAAACCGCCGCAGTCTGGCGGGATCTGGATCCCATGGTGCGGGCGCGCACGATCGTCCATCTGCACACGCAATGCGGCAACGGCGTGTATATGCCGGTCTGGACCGATCTCTTCGATCCGGAGTTGCCGGAGGACCACGGTCCCGTGTGGACGTCACCCGACGTGTGGGTGTTCACGGCCGACCTCCCGATCGAATGGCCGGGGGAAATGCTGACCAATCGATTGCTGGCTGAAGGGTGCACCCGCTTCGAGAACCACATCGTCGAGGCGCCTGAGAACTGAGCGGCGGTTGCCGGACAATTCCATATATGCCGCATCGTCGCCCGCGTCGAACGGGCAAGGGGAAGCCTCTTCCCAGATCCTGCTGATCAGTCAGGGTCGATCTCACACCCCGTAGGAGCTCCTTGGCTGGCCCATCCCGACTCGGTTCCATCGTGATCGTGACAGTACTCAGCTGTGTGGTGTTGGGCGCGGTCTGGGGCCTGGTGCTCTATACGCTGCCGCAGAGCGACCTGGCTCCCGCACCGCCACCGGTTTCCTTCCCGCCACAACCTGCGGCACCTGCTTCTCCGGCACATACCGGTGTTCCCGCCCCGCCGACTCCGGAGCCGGTTTCGCAACCGGTGGTGGTGCGGGAGCCGGCTCCGGTCGTACAAACCGAAGCCCAGGAGCATCCTCCGGTTGAGCCCGTGCGTGCGCCGTTCGGGCGGGAGCTGAAATGCGATCTGGAAATTGAGGCGCTGTGCCCCGAGGAGGAAGGGGAGCGGCGGGCCTGTTTACAACGCAAGGCGGCACAACTCTCCGCCCCATGCCGGCCGATGCTGCGGGAACGGCTCGTGCGAATGAAAGCGGCGATGCAACAGCTGCGGACAGCCTGTGAGGCGGACCGAAGGCAGTTCTGTCGGGAGGTGCCGCTAGGCGGCGGGGCGTTGGTGCAGTGTCTGGAATCGCATGCCCAGGAAGTCTCGGACCAGTGTTTTCAACTCCTGCCGAAACGGGGTCGCTTGCTCAACTAGCCTGGACGAGATTCCCCTTCGGGTCGCGCAGCAAAAATCGCATGGTGAGACCGGCCACTTCCACCACATCTCCGTTACGAAGCGCGTGTTCCCCCTGAATGTGACGGCCGTTCACGAGGATACGTTTCCCGCTCTCGGTCTGGCTCACCACGTATCCCTCGCCGCGCCGGCTGATCATCGCGGCTGTTTTCGGCGCAAACCACCCGGTCAATGTGATGACGGCGTCGTCCTGCGCGCCGATCAGCGACACGTGTTTCGTGAGTCGATACTGTGATTGCCCGCTCTTTCCCGAGAGAATTTCCACCACGCCGATCTTCTGCTCCGCCGGCAGGCGCTCGCCGCTCATCGGCCGCGAGACGACCATGGTTTTGTCGGCGACCAGGAGGTCGTCGGGGTTGGCCGATGCGCTCGTGACCGTCTGCGTATCGCGAAAAATCAGCCGGTGCCTGCCGAGACGAATGCTGTCTGCGTCGCGTAGTTGCCGCCGGTCGATTTTCTGCTCGTTCACGAATGTGCCGTTGGTGCTGGTCAGATCTTCGAGAAACAGGACTTGCTGCACCTGGACGATCCGCGCATGGTGGGCGGAGACGGCGAGGTCTTCCAGGCAGAGGTCGTTATCCGGCTTCCGCCCGATCGTGAAGGGCGTGCGCGAGAGATCGAGTTCTCGTGTGCCGCCCTGCGGCGCCTTCACGAGGAGCGTGGGTGATGCGGGGTGGTGTTGGGACATAGTCGCTCCTTAGGATGATGCGGTGGTCGGTGCGGCGAACAACTGTGCGCACATGCGATGCCACATGCCCGGCTTGCGGTGCCTGAGCATCGCCACGATGACGGTCGTATTGTCGGTGCCCCCGGCGGCATTCGAGAGGGCGATGAGACGGTCGGAGACGGTCTGCGGATCGGAAGACTCCTGTACGACGCGGAGGATCGTGTCGGCCGACAGGCCGGCCGTCAAGCCATCGGAGCACAGCAGGACGATATCGCCGCTCAACACGGGGAGTTCTCCCAACTCGACCTCCACCAGAGGATGGACGCCGACGGCGCGGGTCAGCACATGTTTGTGCGGCGCGCGTGTCGCGTCATAGGCGGTCAGCAGTCCGGACTGCACCTGCTCCTGGACCAGAGAATGGTCTGCCGTCAGGGGTTGCAGCGTATTGCCGCGGATCAAATAAAGGCGGCTGTCGCCCACATGGGCGATGGAGAGAATCGGCCCGACCAGCCAGGCCGCCACGACCGTGGTGCCCATGCCGGCGTACGCGGCGTGACGCGCCGCCTCCTGGTGAACCGTATGATTCGCCAGCCGGACGGCGCTCGCCAGCCGGTTGGTGGCGGAGGAGAACTCCGGTCGTGCGGCGCCGATGAGCGGGAGTGACGGGTCGGCCCCGGCCTCCGCCAGGTGGCGGGGAATGATGTCGATGACGCGGCTGCTGGCGACTTCTCCTGCCCGGTGGCCTCCCATTCCGTCACAGACCACGAACAGACCGGCGGAGGGATCGGCATGAAAGCGGTCTTCGTTGTGCGCGCGGGTCAAACCGACGTCCGAGGTCGCTCCATGTGTCACGTGCAAGGAGTGCATGATCGGCCCTATCTCGGCATCACCTGGAACACGTCACGGAGGTCCTGCGCCATATCGCTGGCGTGTCGGTACCGGTTCGGGATGTCTTTCTGGAGCGCGCGATCGAGGATGGCCTGAACCCTGGTGGGAAGATCGCGACGGTATTTGAGCAGCGGGGCATGTGGAGCCTTGGCGATGCGCGTGACGAGCGCCGGCATGTTCTCCGCGTCGAACGGACGGTCGCCGGTCAACAGCTCGAAGAGCACGATGCCCAGGGAAAAGACATCGGACCGGCCGTCCACATCTTTTCCCGTCGCCTGCTCCGGCGACATGTACCGCGGGGTGCCCAGAATCATGCTGGTCTGGGTCTTCGAGGCGCTGGCCATCTTGGCGATGCCGAAATCCATCACCTTCACGAGGCGTTGTTTCAGAATCATGATGTTCGGCGGTTTCACGTCGCGATGGACCACGCCCTGGCTGTGTGCATAGTCCAGGGCATCGGCGACCGTCGCCACGATCTGCAAGGCCTGCTTGGCCGGGAGGATCGTGGATTTCTGGCAGTAGCAGCTGAGCAAGGTGCCTTCGAGGTACTCCATCGCGATATAGGCCAGACCGTCCTGTTCCCCGGCGTCATAGACCGTGACGATATTGGGGTGTGAGAGGCGTCCGGTCGATTCAGCTTCGCGAAAGAAGCGGTCCCGGAATGCTTTGAGCTCGTCCTCGTTGTCGATGTCGTCCAGCCGCATGGTTTTGATGGCGACGTGGCGTTGGATCGTCGGGTCTTTGCCCATGTAGACGATGCCCATGGCGCCACGACCGAGTTCCCTGACGACCTGATAGCGGCCCAGCGTGTCCGGAACGGTGGCACCATTGCGGACGATCACGGTGCCGGCTGCACGGGCCGGGTTGGGGGTGACCGCGTCGGCGGTCGCGCGGGCCTCGCCGGCCGCGTCTGCCGGCGCGTCTTCCTCCTCAACCGCACGGCGGCGTGGCCGGCCGGCGAAGGCCTTGGTTAGGGCCTCGGCATGACGAACCCAGGCGAACGTCAGCCAGATGGCTGCGCCGATCAAGCCGCCGGTGATCAGCCAATTGTAGAGCGGTTGCCTGGGAGGCCCGATGACCGGAACGCCGTGCGCCTCATAGGCACGCGAGGCGACGAGAACGATGAGAAGACAGGCGGAGGGAAACAGAATCGCACGGAAAAAGGTTTGGCCCTTGCCGTTGTCGCGCAGGTTCTGCTTGGCCCGGGCCGCGGTGAGCCAGATCATGAGCAGGCAGATTCCGTCGGCAATCAACCGCACAACCTGCGCGACGTTCATGCGTAACGGTTGGAGGAACGTGTGTGTGAATAGGGGAAGCGTGGCCAGTAACGGCCCCACCATAATCGCAAGGATGATGACGATCAAATACGGGCCGATCCAGCCCCAGGATGTGGTCATGTGTTGGAGTCGTGCGTAGTTGTTCCTCAGTGTAACCGAAGGTCTTGGAGTGTCAACGAAACGAGGGAATAGTGCAGCGGGAGCAGGGCAAAGCCTACCCCTGGAAAGCGGCGGTCGTTGAGGCGGTGAGCGAGTGCCGGGAGATCAGGCGGTAGTGGCGGCTTTTCTGAGCGGATCGAGCAGCTTGTCGGACACCTTCAACTGGCCCCGGCCGATGCCGACCTCGATATCCGGCTTGGTGACGCCGTGGAAATCGCTTCCGCCGGTCACGAGCAGATCGCATTGTTTGGCCAGCTCAAGGTACTCGGTGGTTTGGCTGGGTGTGTGGGTGCTGTAATGTACTTCGATGCCTCCCAGTCCGGCGGCTTTCAGCTCGCGGACCAGGGTGCGCAAGCCGTCTGCCGACGTTCTGACCCAGGTGGGATGCGCCAACACCGGCACCCCGCCGGCCTCACGAATCCATCGCACGGCCTCGGCCGGTTCGGGCAGCTCCCGATCGACAAAGGCAGGGCGGCCGTTCGCCAGATAGCGGTCGAAGGCTTCCTTGGCCGAAGTGACGAATTTCTTCTCCATCAAGAGTCGGGCGATGTGGGGGCGGCCCACCGATTCGGTGCCGGCCAGTGCCCGCACTTCCTCATAGGTTATCGGGATGCCCAGTTCGTTGAGACGTTGGACGATTTTCGGGTTGCGTGTGTGGCGGCTGTCCCGCAAAGTGCTGAGGCGTTGGGCCAGCAGCGGATCGGTCCAGTTCAAGAAATAGCCGAGGATATGGAGTTCGCTCTCGCCGAGGCGCGAACTGATCTCGACGCCGGGGACGACTTCGATGCCGAGTTCCGCCCCGATGGACGTGGCTTCCGCGATCCCCTCGACAATGTCATGGTCGGTGATGGCGAGCGCAGAGACGCCGGCCTGCTTGGCAAAGGCCATCACGTCACGGGTGGAAAAGCTGCCGTCCGAATGGGTGGTATGGAGGTGAAGGTCGATGCGACTCATCGTGGTAGCTCAGGCCCCGCTTTCTGCGCGACTACGCGCGCGGTGTAGCATGGCCCGCTGCCATGGCCCCCGTCATGTTCGCCCTCGTCGTAGTGGAGCACGCGAAGCGGGGCGGTCAATCGGAGGAGTTCGTTTTGCGCCAGACAGAATTCCCATCGGCGTGGATGTTGGTGACGGAAGTAGTTCTCGATGCTGAAGGTTTCGTAGAGCAAAATGCCGTTCGGTTTCAGCGCGTCCATCAGCACGGGGAAGAGGGGACGATGCAGGTAAAAAAAGACGACGATGGCATCATAACATTCCCGGCCCAGGCTCGGGGGATGGTCGGGCTTCTCTTCCAAATCCAGCACCCGTGTCGTGAGGCCGGAGAGGTGCCGCTCCGCGGCGGCCTCTTGCAGCGCCGTGAGTGCGAGACTGTCTCGATCGATGGCTTCGACTTCCATGCCGTGAGACAGAAGATGCAGGGCATGGCGTCCACGGCCCGCTGCGACATCCAGGACCCGGCCTTTGGGGAGGCGTCCAAGCTGCTGCGTCAGGAACGGCGCGGGGCTTGGTCCTGCCTGCTGCGTCTGGTGCGCGGTGCGTGTCCGTTCAAAGCGAACACCGACTGAGCCGGCGACCATCGCCAACGGCGCGTGGAGTTTGCGGATCCAGAGCCGCACCCGGTCGACCGGGAATTCAGCGAAGAGCATTCCGACGAGCTGCTCCGCGAGGGCTTCCAGGAGCCGGCAGGTCAATGAGCCACTGAGCGCCACGAGACGTTCCGCGACCCGGGCATAGTCGATCGTTTCATCGAGGCGATCCGAGAGGCCGGCGGCGTCGACCGCCGCTTCCAGCTCAAGATCGATCGCAATCAGCTGCGGTGTGCGGCGTTCTTCTTCCGTGACGCCGCAGTGGCCATAACACTCCAGGCGTTCGATGATGATGCGCGGTGCCATGGCGGCATTGTCGTGGATGGGCTTTCGGGCTGTCAAGCAAGACGCGTGAAGCGTAAGACGTCAAACGTCAAACGCGAAACGTGCTTCGCGGGGAGGGGGAGGAAGAGCGTATGGCCTACCAGCGCGCGGCGAGACGTTTGGCGAGTCCATTCGCCGGCGAAAGCGCACGGCGAACCGGGGACAGGACCGTTGAGGGGATCCGGATGTTCGTGATGTGCTGCAGGAGGCGCGCGCCGGCCAGGTGTAGCAGTTCCACGAGTTGTTTCACGGTCGGTTCGTCGGCCCGGCCAAGGCGCAGCTGTTTCAACTCCGCTGTATACACAGCGCGGCGCCGCCAGGTGGCATGAATGGCGACCGCGGCCACGATGGTGAGGAGCAAGGGATTCGAGGGGAGAGAGAACAACCATCGCCACCATTCATAGAGGGCCAGCGCGCCGAGACACATCGGCAGCGAGAGGACATCGCCCCATGCCGACTGCAGGCGCCGGATCTGTTCCTCCACGGATTGGCCGGTGAGTCGGCGCGGAGTCAGTTGCAGGGGCGTGCGACGGTTTTTCGAACCGAACAATCGCGCGGGCAGAAACATTCCAGATCCCTCCTGTCGTGAACCAGCTCACGTCCAGCAGGCATTGTATGGCAGGTTGGCTGACCGGAATAGCAAAGACAGAATTTCTGCAGCCGTCCCGGTCGTGTATACAGGTACGGGCTCGCAATGTGTCGACAAACGGTATGACGACCCCCGAAATGAAGGTGCCCCTATAAACGAAGACAGAACCGAATTGCCCCGCAGGCTGTTGAGAAAGGCCGTTCAGCAAGGCCGCAGCAATGCAAAGAGGTGAATCGGACATTCTTACCCACCCCGAGCCTGCCGAGACAGGCTCTTGTCCCGTGGCCGTACGGTGAGCCTCTGAGGTTCACGACGCGCGGAATACACGCGTCACGCTTGTGAACGCCGCCGCCGGCCTTTCTCAACTGCCTGCTAGCCCGGATTGTTCATGAATGCCGTCGCGAGGTGTTCGAGACGGAAGCCCGCCGAGGCTGCTCGCACGTAAGGCCGACGTAGGCGTACTGGCAGTCCGTCGAGGAGGCCGAACGAGAACAGCCTCGCCGGGCGAGAGGATCGGACGCCGGAGCAGGTATTTATGAATAGTCCGGGCTAGCGGTCCGCCCGGCCGCCGAGTGTAAGCACCAGATAGGGCGTGAGGTAATAACACAAGACCGAAACGATCACGCCCGCCGCCGCGCCGATCAACCCGCGCACGAAGACCCCGAAGAACGGGAGGAGGAAAACGAGGAGGATCATCACCACCGCGATGGGTTTATGCCGCTCGTAGAAGGCGGTGCGTCGCGCCAAGGTGAGCGAGTCGGAGAAAGACACGTGAGATGGGTCTGCCATGGGATCGCACCTATTCCATTTTGTCCGGATTGCGTGTATGAACGTGGATCATCGACCTCGACAGGGTACTAGCAGGCTGCGGAAAAACTCGATTGTTGCGCAATACGAGACGATCCACTCCTGCGCCGTGTCGGTATGGCAGTAACCCGCAGGATGCGCAAAAAGGCCGTCCAGCAAGGCCGCAGCAAGCGAAGAGGCGAATCGTACTCGCGCCGTACGGTGAGCCTCTGAGTGCCGCGAGAACGCCGCTGGCGGACTTTTTCCGCATCCTGCTACTCATTCATTTACCATGGGAGGTTGGGTATGGCGAAGGGCATGCAGCAGAAAAAAACGACCAAGAAGAAGCCGGCTAAGACGCTGATGGAGAAACGCGCTGAAAAAAGTGCAAAGAAGGGCCGCTGATTCCATTTCGTTCGTGCGTCACCGCCGCCCGATGAGGGCGACGCTCACCTGTGTGACCGGAAGGGCATGGTATCCGGCGCCCTTCCGGTAAAGCAGTCAGGTTGACTCTGCTCCGGTGCACCCCTCTTGCTCTCCACGTCACCGCAACTTCTGCAGGACACCCTCGGCGACGACGGCGTCCGGATCGCCTCCCACCATCAGATCCTTGTCGCCGAAATGGGCGGTCGAACTGGTGGTCACCCGCATCTTCAGGCCGCCTGGGACGAGGGCATACTCGAACAGCGCCGCTTCCTGCCGTTGATCCAGATAGCCCTGACTCGCCCGCTCGAAGGAACCGACGATCCCGACCGACAATCGCCCTGGCCCCTTCTCGACACGCTCCACGACCATCCGTTGCACGCCGCCTCCCGGCGGGACGTATTCCACCGTTTGACCGACGTGCGACAACTCCACCTGCCGCGTCAGCCCCTTGTTGTTGGTGTATGAATAGAGGGGAAATCCCTGCGGACTGAAATCGATGTGCACTTCAGCCTGACTGCCGTCGGCGCTGCTGAGCAACCCGTTCCATGCGCCCGTCAGGTCCGCCGCTTCACCGGCGTTTGACAGGATCAGTCCTATGACTATCACTGCCATGCCGACAAGGAACTGTATCTTCATGACTCTCCCCTCCCGGGTGATGGGGCGCGGCGGTCGTGGTCGTCAAACCGTGAAGGGCTGCTGGCGCACAAAACGCGCGGCCGCTCCGAGGGTAAAAAGATTCGGGGTCTGGCTGGCCGGCAATCCCGCCTTGATGGCGGCGTGGAATTTGGCATAGTTCCCGCTGTAGGTCCCATGGTTCCAGACCTTCAGCACCTGTTCGGTGAACGCCCCGTTCTGCTCGCCATCCATGGAGGTTTGATTGTCCTGGCAACCCGAGATGAGGAGCACCGACGCCTTGAAGTCTTTGGCGATGGCCGTCACGCGCGGGCTCACGGCCAGTTGGGCGAGCACACTATCCGGGTCTGCCGCAGAGGATTTGCCGGCCGCTTTGGCGACGTTCTTCTGCAAGCTGTCGTAGAACGTCTGGTGTTCGCGATAGGTGCGGAGGCCGACGGAGATCGGCATCATTTTCGAGCGCCCGACCGATCTGCCGGGATCGAACTGCGGAGGCATGTTGCGGGTCACGGTGCCGCTGTGGCAGCTGTCGGAGAACACCAGAATGCGCACGCCCGCCGCGAAGCGGCTCAATTCGAAGTACAACTCGTCGTCGATCAACTGCCCGTCGTACAGGCACCAGGTTTCGTCCTGCTTGTCCGCTTCTTCGCCTGTAACGTCGGGGACCTGCCCGCCGTGGCCCGAATAGGTCAGAAAAAAGAAGTCGCCTTTTCGCAGCTGCTTGGCGGCCTTGCGCATGGCGGCCAATGTCTTGGCGCGTGTGCCTTTCTTCGTCAGCAGCACGGTGGATTTCATGCCGCGGGAGGCGGCGATCGCCGCCATATCCTTGGCATCGAACTCACAGGCCGCCAGGTCGCCGCTCCAGCCACCGTAGGCGGCGGGGCTCACAGCGTTCAGGCCGATATGCAGGGAGAGTCCCTTCGGGTTGCTGCTGGATGATGATGTGGTCGTTGCCATACGTACCTCCTTGGTCGGCGGGAAGCGGTCAGGATGAATAGGACGAAGTCAAAAATATGGCGGTACGGTAGTCCTTAAGGAGAAATCTGTCAACGGAACCTTGCGGGAAATGCTGGTATTCTACTCGCTCGGAGCAAGGGAGCCGGCGCTCGGGCCTCCCCGGAATGTTCAATGTTCAGTGCTCAATGTTCAATCGAACATTCATCATGGAAAATCGAACATTTTTTCGCAAACCGAGCTACGTTGCACAAGAGAGTTCTCCTGGAGCTATCGTGCCCGCGGCCTGCGCCGCAAGCCAGCATGGTGTCTAGGAGAATGCCTAACAGTTGTGTCGGGAGGGTCTTCAAACCATAATACATCTGTTGTCTGTGGTTCCGGTGGCCTGAAAAGGAGGGGTCGATGTCGATGGCGGAGAAAATTTTTAAGGAAGCACAAAAACTCCCGGATCCTCTCGCACAAGAGGTGCTGGATTTCATCGAATACATTGAGCTGAAGCACGGCCTTAGGGATCGTCAGACCGAGGAGTTGAAACAGGCACAGGAGCCGGCCATGCGCCATGTGTGGGACAACCAAGACGATGAGGTATGGAATGGCATGTAAGCCAGGTGATCTCGTCTTGATCCCGTTTCCATTTTCGGACCTGCAGTCAACGAAAAAACGTCCCGTGATGGTATTGACCCCGCCCGATCGCCACGCCGATTTTATCGGGCTCGCGATCACCACTGTCGAGCAACAACAGCAGGCTCTGCCGGTGGGTGAGGCACAATTGATCCAAGGGACTCTCCCCAGACCTTCCTGGATCAGGCTGGACAAGATCTTTACCCTTTCCGAGAGCAGTATCATCAAGACATTCGGCACCCTCTCTCCACAAACGGTGCAAAGTGTGTTGAAGGGACTGTGTGCGGTCGTCGGCTACGCTCGCGAATAAGCGGAGCCCAATGCCGTCCTAGTCAACGCCGCGTTCTATCAGCGGCTACGTTCGCTGCCCCCCCCGGTCTCATCGTGTCTCTTTCAGCCCACCCGGTCAACGTCACCAGCGTCCGAGTGGCAGGAGTTGTACAAGGCCCTCCGGACTGGCCGCGTTTCTTCCCCCCACGAGATACGCTTCACGTTCAACGAGAGACGATTATTTTTTCTGCTGTGACCCCGGATGTCACACCGCAGTGGTAGGGTCGGGCGAATGCGCAGAGCCAATGGCGTATGGCATATGGTCGATAGTAAGAGCGGATAAGCCAGGCCACGTTTCTTGTGACGCGTCGTTCGGGTATCCCGGGAATGTTCAATTGAGCATGTGTCTTCAAGACGAGAGACGCGTCACGAGATGAGGGGCCCTAGGCATTTACCTGGTTCGAAACGGCGTATTTCTCGCGGGACGGCGTTGTCGATTCTTGGTACAGTGCGGCGGCGTTGGGAGCACAGGATGAGTTGGAAGGAAGAGGCCCGGATCAGTTGCCGGTTTTCGTTCAAGTGCCCTCGACGGTGGGAGCGCCTCCAGCCGACCGCAGAAGAAGGAGTTCGGCATTGTCATGAATGTGATCGAGATGTCCACTTGGCGTTGACGGAAGATGAATTTCGACGACACAGCGACGAAGGCCGCTGCATCGCCGTACCGGTGAGAGGGGAGCGGGGAGAATCACAGCCCGAGGAGCCTGGTTACGTTGTCGGCAGGGTCGAGACGCCGTACAGATCGGAGTGACACGGAGGCGTGACGGTCATACGAGACAGACCAGACAATGGAAGTAGGGCCAGGGAAGAGCAGACATGCACGAACAGGCGATGAATCGTCGAACGCTGTGCAAGGTCGTGGTGGCCATGGGATTGCTCACAGCAGTTCATCCGCTCAAGCAGCTCGCGGCGGCGGAGGCACCTGACACTGAGAAGCCCAGTGAACCACCGGAAGTATTGCATCAAGCCAAACCACGACTCAGCGTCTGTGCCTGCCGGCCTCGACTTCCGAACGGCGGCGTGACGTTTCTCAAGAAGAGGCAGCCCCATGGATAACGCCTTGCCCCAGCAGGCGAAAGTTCCTTCGGCCGTCCCACCGAAGCGTTATCTAGCGCATGTACGCCAGGATGATCATGGATCGTTCGTCATCCCTGATTTAGAAGAACATCGCCTCGGAAAATATTCCGCAACCTTCCAGCATTATTCCACTAGTCCACGCTCTCAACCAAACAGGGGATGGAAGACGGAAGTATGAACAAAGAGATGCCTCCCTACATTGCTCACATTCGAAAGCTCGGAGGTGCCTCACAGAGCCTTGAAAATCACTTGTTGGGAGTTGCAGAGAAAACCAAGAACCTGGCGGTAAAGATAAACTTAGCACCGCAAGGAGAATTGATAGGGTTACTACATGATCTGGGGAAATACAGTGACGCATTTCAGGCCTATCTCAAGTCGGCGGTAGGTCTGATCAATCAAGATGAGGATGAATTTGTCGATGCGCGAGAACTCAAGGGCAAGGTAGATCATTCAACGGCCGGAGCACAGCTTGTATGGAGAGAATTGTCCGGGCAGGGGAACATGGGTCGGATTGTTGGACAGATTCTTGGTTTGTGTATCGCGTCACACCATTCAGGTCTGAGCGATTGCTTGTCTTCGGATACAAACCGTCCTGCCGAAGACATGTTCACAAGGCGAATCAGTAAGCGAGATGATAGAGCACATTCCCAGGAAGCAAAAATGAAAATGGACGCGCTGATAGACAAGCGCTTCCGCGAGTTGGTGGGCAACCCTGCACTGATTGATGGTGTCAAAGAATCTATTCGCCAAGTGATGCTTCGCGACGATATCAAGGGAATAGACCCGAGTAAGAATACGATTACACAGTTCAAATTGGGCCTTCTCGTGCGTTTTCTGTTCAGCTGCCTGATAGACGCAGACCGTATCGATACGGCTGATTTCGAGAGGCCAAAGGCCGCAAAGCATCGGCTCAACGGGGAATACACTGAATGGCCTCTGCTGATCGAGCGACTTGAGAGGCACCTACAAGGATTCACCCTCCGGAATCCCATTGATGAAATCAGACGGAGCATTTCCGATCACTGCCGTAATGGTGCCATTCGTGATAAAGGCGCTTATACCCTCACTGTACCCACGGGTGGCGGTAAGACTCTTGCCAGTCTGCGCTTTGCCCTGCATCATGCGGAACGTCATAAGATGGATCGGGTGTTTTATGTTATTCCCTTCACGTCCATCATTGACCAGAACGCCAAGGTGGTACGCAACATCCTAGAGCCGACGAAAGACGACCATGGCCGTGTGGTGCTCGAACATCACTCCAACCTCACGCCCGAACAACAGGGGTGGAAGGAAAAGATGCTGACGGAGAACTGGGACGCCCCGGTCGTCTTCACCACCAGCGTGCAGCTTCTGGAATCCCTCTTTGGCGGAGGCACACGCGGTGCGCGGCGGATGCACCAGTTGGCCAATGCAGTACTGATCTTTGACGAAATCCAGACCTTGCCTGTCAACTGCGTACATCTCTTCTGCAATGCCATGAATTTCCTCGTGGAGCACTGCGGTAGCACAGTGCTGCTATGCACGGCCACACAACCATTACTGAACCGTGTAGACCAAAGCAAAGGTGCGCTGAAGTTCACGAAGAACGATGACCTCATGCCCGACGTAAAGGGGCTGTTCGATGACCTGAAGCGTGTGGAGGTGCTCAATAGGCGAAAAGCGGGTGGATGGACCGACGAGGAAATTGCTCGACTCGCCCTGGATGAGGTCGTGCAAAGCGGAAGCTGTCTCGTGATCGTCAACACCAAGAAGTCTGCGCAGGCACTTTACCGGCTATGCCGGGAAGCTGCGGGGATACAGACCTTTCACCTGAGCACCAGCATGTGCCCTGCGCACCGTAAGGAAATACTCGAAAAAATAAGGAAGCTGCTAGAGGACAAACTCCCAGTGCTTTGCGTCAGTACCCAGTTGATTGAAGCTGGTGTGGATGTGGATTTCGGCGCGGTCATTCGCTACACGGCGGGGCTGGATTCCATTGCCCAGGCTGCCGGTCGCTGCAATCGCAATGGAAAGCAAAAAGATGCTGATGGAAATTCCAAGGCAGGGCGGGTTCACGTGGTCAATCCGGCGGTGGAAAACGTAGACAGGCTCAAGGATATTCAGTGCGGCAAAGGCATCACCGAACGATTGCTTGACGATGTCGAGGCAGGCAGCGAGGACTTTGGTGGCAACCTGATCGGACCGAACGCTATTGAGCGGTATTTCGAATACTTCTTCTTTGCCCGCCACCAGGAAATGGATTACCCCGTATCCGCCCAGACTGTCGGTCGTGACGACACACTATTGAACCTTCTCTCCAGCAACTCGTTGGCTATGGACGAATATGGACGCAATTACGGCACCGCGCCCAACATCTACCTTCGGCAATCCTTCATGTCCGCTGCCCGTGCCTTCAAAGTCATTGACGCACCGACGCGAGGCATCATCGTGCCCTACGGAGAAGCTGGGCGTGATTTGGTTAACGATCTTTGTTCGGCCTTCGAGGTTGAAAAGCAGTTCGAGCTATTGCGACGGGCACAGCAATACACAGTCAATGTTTTCCCCCAAGACTTGGAGAAATTTCAGAAGGCTGGGGCGGTGCATGAAATCCAGAAGGGTGTGGACATCCTCTATCTGTCCGATGCCCGTTATTACGATCAGTCGTTCGGCCTGAGTCAGACGCCAGAAGGAACAATGGAGGTACTATATGCCTGATTCGCGCAACAGCAGCATCGAATTCAAGGTGTGGGGCCGATACGCCCTGTTCACGGACCCCTTGACCCGCATCGGCGGCGAAAAGTGTTCCTATCACCTACCGACCTACGAGGCGTTGAAGGGTATCGCCAAGTCTATCTACTGGAAGCCCACCTTCATTTGGGTCATCGACGAGGTGCGTGTGATGAAGCGCATACGCACCCAGACCAAGGGCACTAAACCCCTGGAGTTTGGCGGCGGCAACACCTTGGCCATCTATACCTTCCTGGCGGATGTGGAATATCAGGTCAGGGCGCACTTCGTATGGAACCAACATCGGCCGGAATTAGTGGATGACCGGAGCGAGCCAAAACATCACCTGATTGCCAAGCGCATGCTTGAACGAGGCGGCCGTCAAGATATCTTCTTGGGCACACGGGATTGCCAAGGCTACGTCGAACCCTGTGAATTCGGCACCGAGCCTGGGCATTACGACGGCGCTGGAGAGCTGGGATTCGGCTTGACCTTCCATGGGTTCGACTACCCAGACGAAACCGGCGAAGGCAAACTTCAAGCTCGATTTTGGCGGCCGACAATGATCGATGGGGTTATTCGGTTTGACTCGCCTGAGCAGTGTCCTGCCAGGAAATTTATCCGAGAGATGCAGCCCAAGCAGTTTACGCCCGTGCGGAATTTCATCGGCGTGGAAGCGGAAGTCACCGGGCTGGAGTGCTGACATGAGCTGGATTCAAAAACTCCACGAAACCTACGAGCGATGCTACGACGCACCTCAGTTTTCCAATCATCCACTGCTGCCGATCAGTCATGCAATCCAGCAGGCTCACATTGAAGTCACCCTGGATCCCAAAGGTAATTTTCGGCGCGCCCAAATTGTCCAGAAAGTGGAAACGATACTGCCCGCCACGGAGAAATCGGCAGCACGGACAAGCGGTGAGGCACCGCATCCTTTGTGTGACAAGGTTCAATATTGTGCCTCTGATTATCCAAAACATGGGGGTAAGAAAAAGTCCTACTACCCCGGATATGCCAAGCAACTCACGACCTGGTGCGAATCCAGTTTCTCTCACCCCAAAGCCAGGGCCGTTCTTGAATATGTCCGAAAGGGAACCGTTGTCGCCGACCTCGTTCGCGAGAAAGTTCTGCATGTAGGCGATGACAAATTTCTCCTGACCGCATGGAAATCCGATTTGCCGACGCCGGATATATTCAAGTACCTGACGGCAAAAGAAGGGGAACGCGATCAAGGGGACGCACTGATTCGCTGGCGCGTGGAAATGCCAGAAGACCCTATTCCTGAAACTTGGGAAGACAAAAGCCTGAGGGAAGCTTGGGTTGCATTCGACGCGTACCAGAGCCAGCACCAGGACGATGACACAGCTTTAAGGAACACAGTATCTCGGCTTAAGAGAGGTAAAGACCATAAACCGCAGCAAGGTCTTTGCATGGTCACCGGGAAAACTATGCTGCTGGCGACCAATCACCCGAAGAGATTGCGGCACGGTGGCGACGGTGCCAAGTTGATCTCTTCAAATGACACCGATGGATATACGTTCCGTGGTCGTTTCCTTGGTGCCGACGAAGCATGCAGCGTTGGTTTCGAGGTGACGCAAAAAGCCCACAGCGCCTTGCGCTGGCTGATCGCTAGGCAAGCCTTTCGCTCTGGCGATCAGGTTGTCGTGGCCTGGGCCGTATCCGGCAAGTCTCTGCCCGATCTGTTTAACAACTCCGCCCAGATGTTTGGCCTGGAATCGAGCGAGGAGGATGCCGCACCCGCGTATCAAGGGGATGCAGGTCAGGCCTTTGCCGTCAGACTGAAAAGATATATCGCCGGCTATCGCACACGCCTCGGCTCGACGGATGCAATTGTAGTTATGGCTCTGGACTCGGCTACGCCAGGACGCATGGCTATTACGTACTACCGTGAGCTTACCGGCTCAGAATTTCTTGAACGTGTTCAGCTATGGCACGAGTCCTGCGCCTGGCATCAGAACTTTGGTAAGAGCTTGAAGTTCGTAGGCGTTCCCTCGCCGAGAGACATCACCGAGGCCGCCTACGGTCGTCAAGTGGAAGGCAAGTCAGGCGAGAAGCTCCGCAAGGCTACGGTGGAACGGCTCCTTCCTTGCATCATCGATGGACGACCTATCCCGCGAGACATTGTGGAGTCCACGGTACGTAGAGCAGTCAATCGGTCGGGGCTTGAGAAATGGGAGTGGAAGAACTTGGGTATCGCGTGCGCTCTGTTTAGAGGACATCACAAGCAAAGGAGTTACGAAATGGCATTGGAGCTAGACAGAACATCCCGTGATTACCTCTTCGGGCGCCTCCTGGCCGTAGCGGAACGCATCGAAGATATGGCGCTGTATTTAGCCAAGGAAAATCGGGGCACCAGCGCAGCTAAACTCATGCAGCGCTTCGCCGACCATCCTTATTCTACATGGCGGACCATCGAGCTCTCGCTGGCACCGTACAAGACTCGACTTCGCACAAGGTCACCAGGCTTTCTTGTCAATATGGAAAAACTCCTCGACGGAATCATCTGCACCTTCAGGGGGCAGGATTTCATGAGTGAAGCAAGACTTTCAGGCGAGTTCCTCCTGGGATACCACTGTCAGAGACAGGCCCTATGGCCAAAGTCAGAATCGACCAACGCTGAAGAAACCACCGAGACCCAAACCGATCAAGGAGAGTAAAGATGACGATGCTTCAAAACAAGATCGACTTTGCCGTAGTGCTCCGTGTTAAACGGGCCAATCCAAATGGCGATCCGCTTAATGGAAATCGCCCCCGCACTGACTATGACAACTACGGAGAAATGACCGATGTTTGCAACAAGCGGAAGATTCGGGACCGGTTGTTGGAAAGATGGGTCGCCGCCGGCAAGAAAGAAGACGACGGGAACGAGATCTTTGTACAGTCGGATGACCGTAAAGAAGATGAATGCAAAAGTCTTCGGGCACGTGCCGAAGCTGGTTTGGGCAACAAGCTGGGTTCGACCCAAACTGTCGAATTGGCATGTAAGAAATGGTTGGATGTACGGGCTTTCGGTCAACTATTTGCACTGAAAGGTGGCAAGAAGGCCAGGAAAGGCGAGGAAAGTGAGGGCGAGGGCGATACTGGTATCTCCATCGGAATTCGCGGCCCGGTCACTGTGCAATCCGGATTCAGTGTAGCACCTGTCGATATTGCGAGTACCCAGATAACCAAGAGTGTGAGCGGCGAAGATACCAAAGACGGTAAAAGAAGTTCCGATACAATGGGTACGAAGCATCGTGTGGAAAATGGGGTATATGTTTTCTTCGGGAGTATGAATCCTCAACTGGCCCAAAAAACAGGGTTTAGTGATGTAGATGCCGAGGCAATCAAGCAAGTCTTGCCACGACTCTTCGAGAATGATGAATCCTCAGCGCGTCCTGCAGGCAGCATGGAGGTTCTCAAAGTGATCTGGTGGAGGCATAACTGCAAAGCAGGGCAGTATTCCTCCGCCAAAGTTCATCGCACATTAGCTGTGGGCCCTGACGGCAGTATTGACCTTAGTTCGCTTAACGGGCTCACGCCCGAGGTCATTGATGGTTTTTGATTATGTATGCACTAGAGGATGATGGATAACAATTCGGACGACGACCCCATCATGATCTCGGCGCTGGAGCATTGGAGCTATTGTCCGCGTCAGTGTGCGTTGATTCACGTCGAGCAAACGTTTGATGAGAATCTCTACACCATGCGCGGGCAGGCGGTGCATAAGCGGGTGGATGAGCCTGAGTCGGAAATTGTCGATGGGGTGCGGGTGGAGCGGGCCGTTCCGCTCTGGTCGAAACGCTTGGGGTTGGTCGGCAGAGCCGATGTGGTGGAGTTTCATGGGAACGTCCCATATCCCGTCGAGTACAAGCATGGCCCCCGTCGGGAAAAAGACCACGACGATCTTCAACTCTGCGCCCAAGCCCTGTGTTTGGAAGAAATGACCGGCGTGCCGGTTCCAAGCGGCGCCATTTTCCATCACACCTCGCGCCGAAGACGCGAGGTAAGCTTTAGCGCAGCCTTGCGATCTCAGGTGACCGATGTCGTGGGCCACATTCGTGCGATGCTACACGCCAAAAGTCTTCCGCCGCCTGTGAACGATTCCCGTTGCCGGAACTGTTCATTGATTGAGGCCTGTATGCCGTCGGTCATCGGCGAGCAGCAGCGAGCCGCAGCGTTGGTCCGTACGCTGTTTGTCATATCGGAACCGAGCTGATCTGCCGATGCATCAATTGCTGAATACACTCTATCTCACGACCGAAGGGGCCTATCTCCGTCTCGATCATGACACGCTCCGGGTCGAGGTCGAACGGGAAACGAAACTACAAGTGCCGATCCATCACCTGGGCGGCATCGTCTGTTTTGGCGACGTGCTGGTGAGTCCGGCGGCGCTGGCGCGCTGCGCCCAAGACGGCCGGTTCGTGGTGTTTCTCGATCGGAATGGCCGATTTCAAGCGCGCATCGAAGGGCCGATCTCAGGCAACGTGCTCTTGCGTTGCGCCCAACATGCGGCCATGGGCAATGTCGACAAAACCCTAACCATCGCTCGTCATATAGTGGGTGGGAAAATTCAGAATAGCCGGCAGATCGTTTTGCGTGCCGCTCGGGATACCGACGACCCAGGCGACGGCGAGACATTGCGGCAGACGGCAGAGTCCCTCGCAAACGTATTGGGCCGCGTGCCGCTCGCGGAGGACCTGGACTCCCTGAGAGGGTTGGAGGGCGAGGCCGCGAGAAAATACTTCGCCACGTTCGACCGCATGGTCCGTGAAGACCGCGCAACGTTTACGTTGAATGGTCGAAACCGGCGGCCTCCGACCGATCCGGTGAATGCACTCCTGTCGTTTCTCTACGCCCTGCTGATGAACGATTGTGTGGCGGCGCTGGAAGGCGTGGGTCTCGATCCACAAATGGGTTACTTACATGCCCTGCGTCCGGGGCGGGCAGCCTTGGCGCTGGACCTCATGGAAGAGTTGCGGAGTGTCTTTGCCGATCGGCTCGCACTCACGTTGATCAACCGGAAACAGGTGGCCGCCGGTCAGTTTCATGCGCGACCGGGCGGGGCGGTGCACCTGGAAGATACCGCGCGTAAAGAGGTCATCGTGGCCTATCAAAAGCGTAAGCAGGAAGAGATCACACACCCGGTCTTGGATCAAAAGATGCCGCTGGGCTTGGTTCCGCATGTGCAGGCTCGTCTGCTTGCCCGCGTGTTGCGGGGAGACCTGGAGGCGTATCCGCCGTTTCTGTACCGGTAGGAGGGTGACATGAATGTCTTGATCGCCTATGACGTGGCGACGGAATCGCCGGGAGGGCGGCGGCGCTTACGGAAGGTCGCGCAAGCCTGCCAGGATTTCGGGCAACGAGTACAGAAATCCGTATTCGAATGCGCGGTCAACGAGATGCAATTTGAAGAACTCGTCCGTCGTCTCGTCGAGATTATCGATGAGAAGGAGGACAGTTTGCGGGTGTATCGATTGGTAGAGCCAAAAGAAAAATATGTGCAAGTGTTCGGGGTAGACACGTCAGTCGATTTTGACGAACCATTGGTTTTGTAAACGCGAACCAGAAGCGCTGCCCAATAGGGCCTGGGATCGCGCAGACGAGAAGATCGCGAATTGAAAGGAGAATTCCTCAGGTGACACCACACCATTGTCGCCGACCCCAGGTGATTCCGGTAGGTTCGCGCCGACCCCAGGCAAACCTAGCGGGAAATCATGGGTTTTTGTTCACGCGGTAGCGCCCGTCCTTCGGGGCGGGCGAGGATTGAAACGATGGTGCATGCCGCCATCACGGATCCTGTTCATGTAGCGCCCGTCCTTCGGGGCGGGCGAGGATTGAAACGATGACAGCACCTCGCAAGACCAAGCCTAAGCGTGTAGCGCCCGTCCTTCGGGGCGGGCGAGGATTGAAACAAACGCAGTCGCGCCGATGTGTTTGCCACGCTGGTAGCGCCCGTCCTTCGGGGCGGGCGAGGATTGAAACCGCTCAAGGAACCGCCACACGGTGGAGACATGCGTAGCGCCCGTCCTTCGGGGCGGGCGAGGATTGAAACGGCCTTAAACCCGCCTTTTTGGATCGTCATGTCGTAGCGCCCGTCCTTCGGGGCGGGCGAGGATTGAAACAACGTATGGAGCAGTCCAGTCTTTTGATGGGGAGCGTAGCGCCCGTCCTTCGGGGCGGGCGAGGATTGAAACCCCTGCAGCATGGCAAACACATCGGCGCGACTGCGTAGCGCCCGTCCTTCGGGGCGGGCGAGGATTGAAACAACGGCTCTGAAGTGGCTGAGTGAGTCACGAATAGTAGCGCCCGTCCTTCGGGGCGGGCGAGGATTGAAACCTCTCAAGAAACCGCCACACGGTGGAGACATGCACGCGTAGCGCCCGTCCTTCGGGGCGGGCGAGGATTGAAACACCGATCCGCCGCCGTCAATATCGTTCCACAGTTGTAGCGCCCGTCCTTCGGGGCGGGCGAGGATTGAAACCCATTGGTAGATCAGCACGCCGCTATACCCACCCGTAGCGCCCGTCCTTCGGGGCGGGCGAGGATTGAAACGGATTGTTCTAGCTGCGTGGTGAGTGTCTATGGTGTAGCGCCCGTCCTTCGGGGCGGGCGAGGATTGAAACAGCCATACCGTTGCAGCGGGATCGAATCTCGCGCTGTAGCGCCCGTCCTTCGGGGCGGGCGAGGATTGAAACGTACGTCAACTTGTGGATGTCAAGCAGCCTCCTCGTAGCGCCCGTCCTTCGGGGCGGGCGAGGATTGAAACTACCCCCTGTGGTGGTCTTGGTTGCCAAAAGTAAGTAGCGCCCGTCCTTCGGGGCGGGCGAGGATTGAAACGCCCGAAGCGGTCGCGCATGGGAACATGCCCGCACGTAGCGCCCGTCCTTCGGGGCGGGCGAGGATTGAAACTAAACGGTAGCCGTCCTTCCCGCGTGATTCGTCGTAGCGCCCGTCCTTCGGGGCGGGCGAGGATTGAAACAATGAACCCAAGGGCATCTGCAATTTTTGCAGGGTAGCGCCCGTCCTTCGGGGCGGGCGAGGATTGAAACCCGGCAATTGTCGCATTTTTTGCACGTATCAGTTGTAGCGCCCGTCCTTCGGGGCGGGCGAGGATTGAAACGAGGCTAACGCACTGGCAGGCGTACTCATTTGGGGTAGCGCCCGTCCTTCGGGGCGGGCGAGGATTGAAACTTGACGACGACGACAATGACGAGGGAGGGGAGACAGTAGCGCCCGTCCTTCGGGGCGGGCGAGGATTGAAACCTCTCTTGTTCGGGCACACCATCTGTCTTCTCTCGGTAGCGCCCGTCCTTCGGGGCGGGCGAGGATTGAAACGTCATGTAGGGGGTGCCGCTCACGCTTTACCCCCGTAGCGCCCGTCCTTCGGGGCGGGCGAGGATTGAAACTGAAACAAGCCCCTACCCACGACTCCGCCTGCAAGTAGCGCCCGTCCTTCGGGGCGGGCGAGGATTGAAACGATAGAGGCTCTTCGCACGGCTTAGCCGTGCTGCGTAGCGCCCGTCCTTCGGGGCGGGCGATATCCAAAGGACACCATTCCAGTGTTCCCCGCGCGAGTGGGGATGAACCGAGCTGAATGCTCCTCCGACATGGTGGGATGAGGTGTTCCCCGCGCGAGTGGGGATGAACCGGATTACGCCAGAGCCCTGGCCAAGTGGAAGAAGATGAAGAACGCCGGGAATTTCCCTGCGGAGGACATGAACCAGCAGCGAGCTCTCCTCCATCGCCTCGAAGCGGCCAAGGAGAAAGCCCAACTCCTGGCGGACACGTTTTTGAACGAGGCCACCCCGATCCCAACCGTCCGAGCTCTTCCACCGACACGCAGCGAGATCGGCCGACGATTGCAGACCGGCGAAGTCCAAACGATCGAAGACCTGGGCGGCGGCATCAACGACAGCCAGGTGATCACCCTGAAGAACGGAGAGCGCGCCGTCTGGAAACGATCGGCTGGAGAACAGAGCGCACGAAACGGCATCCGGCCTGGGGAGTATTTCATTCGGGAAGCCCTGACCAGCGACATCGCCGACGTGGTCGGCATGCGAGACCTCGTCCCCGAAACCGTCGTCCGATATGTCGGAGACCAGATCGGGAGCGCCCAGCGTTTCATGGACGGATTCGACAGTGGGGTAAAAGCCGGGCATGCCGGCAGCAAGACCAACGACGTGCGCCGGAGCTTCGTCATGAACTGGATTCTCGGGAACACCGATCGCCACAGCGGAAACTGGATGGTGAAGACCAGAGGAGCCAACGCCGGCAAGTTGGGCCTGATCGACAACGGCCTGAACCTGAGCACCTCCACCGTCGACACGCCCCGCATTTGGTACTTCAGGCAATTGGACAACCTCGATGCCGAGATCCCCGACGACGTGAAGAAGCCATGGGCGGACAAGTGGACCGACGTGAAACAGCTGATGACGAACTACGGGATCGACCCGAAAGCGATCGCCAGCGCCGAAGCCCGATTCAATCGGATCATGAAGCCAGGTACCAGGTGGTCGGACTTCACCCAGGACATCACCGAGAGGTAGCCATGCGCGTCCCGATTTCAGAAATCGACACGACCCCCGGCGGAACCGCCAAGGCGAAGCGGATCGGTTGGTTTGTCCAAGACGAGAACGGCCAGGTCGCCCAGGACCCACCAGGCAACCAGATCCTGATGAGCATCAGGCAGATTAACGTCATCACCACCGACGGAAAGCAGCAAATTATTTATACTTGCGAGGACCACCCTGCCGAATGGTTGGTGCATTTGCACACGACTCTACGTGGCTACATTTTCGCCGGCCGCGCGGAGCTCACACCGGAAGAGCGAAAACGTGTTCCCCGCGCGAGTGGGGATGAACCGTCTGCGGGCGAATCCCGATAAGATGTCCCCGATAATCTCCTTCCGATACTGGTTACTCTCATTGAGCAACCCATGAACAGATTTCTCAGCGCAAACGTGAATTGATCAGACCTTCGCGAGGAAACCTATCGTTGACTATGAGGAGACCAGGATGACGTTACACCCGGAGATTTTGATCAAAGACGGAAAAAAGCAATTCGCGGTGTTGCCGTATGAAGAGTTCGTGTCGCTCAAGGAACGTTTGGAGGACATGGAAGACTTGCTGGAACTCCGCAGGGCGAAAAAGGGGGAGGGCCGGAAGCGCACGGTGCCGCTGGCGCGGGCGAAGCGGCCGTTGGAGTTGAGGTAAGAGGCGAGTGAGTCACACCTTGCAAAGGGGGTAGCCGGAGCGGCCAGAAATCCGTTCATGAGAGACCTGCGGCAGCTTCGTCATACGCTGACTTCGACGGTGCGTAACTTCTTGAGGCGTTTCAGATCCTCGACGCTTTCGAGGTAGGTCTTGATGGCATCCTTGATGTTCTCCAGCGCTTCCTCTTCGGTCTCCCCTTGTGAGACGCAGCCTTTTAAGGTCGGACAGGAGACGACATAACCTCCGGCTTCGAGGTCTGGCTCGATAACGATGGGGTATTCCATATGAGACTCCCGGTTCCTAACGATGGACGTCATTCTATACCAGACCGCTTGAGCGATTCCGATGTTGCCTGCGCGCTAGCCACCTGGGCGCAAGCCGGGTGGGGGAGGGATGTATGGGGCGTTCGAGAGAATGATCGAGGTTTGTATCGTCAGATGATCACGCTGCCTCAGCCCTTACGGCTCCGCTTCTTCGATGGCTTCGACCGATTCTTTGAGCGCCGCCACGAACGCGTCCGGCGCAGCCAAGGCCTGCTCCGTCAGTTGAAATTCAGACACTAATACACCGTCTTTATCCACCACGATCAAACGATATCCCTGTTTCACGATGGCTCCTTTCAAGGCGAAGTCCGGGCTGGTTCCGGATGCGAGAGAATGAGACGAATGATGCCAGGCCATCTTACAAGGAAACCAGCCACCATGCGATCAGCCCCATCCACAGGACGAATCTTAGGTTTTCTTCGGTCATTGCTGGTAGGATGATGGGACGTTCCCGATTCATTCTGTCATCGATAGAAAGGATATCCAGCTTGAATACAACTAAAGTCATGGCCGCATGTCTCGTGTTATCTCTGATCGGGGTGCCAACCGTTTCCTTCGCGAAGGCGCGGGGCGGATCGGGAGGAGGGTATTCCGGCGGATCGCGCAGCGGGGCCTCGTCCGGGAGTATGGGCAGCCGCGGCGCACGCACCTATCAAGACAACGGCGCCAAGCCGATTGAGCAATCCACGACCGCCAGGCAGGCGACGAGCCCGCCGCCATCCGTGGCCAGCGGTCCGGCTTCGACGGCCAGGCCGACGCCTGCCGCACAGCCGTCGTGGATTCAGCGCAATCCCCTGTTAGCGGGCATCGCCGGCGGTTTGGCCGGATCGTGGATCGGGCATATGCTGTTCGGGGCGACCGACAGCAGCGCGCGCACCAACGAAGCGGGAGAGCAAGTCGGGGATAACGGTCAGGCCGGAGCGTCCGGCCCGAGCGGCATGCTCATTTTGTTGATGCTCATGGGAGCCGGGGCGCTGTTTTTCTATCTGCGATCGCGTAAGCCTGCGGTGGCGCCTGATTTCTCAGGCATCACGCGGAGCAGCGCGGTGAGCGGCTCGCTGTTGGCCGATTCGCCCGTGTCGACACTCCGAACGGCCACGATCGATAGCGAGATCGCCTCAGCCGACAAGGCGGCCTTTCAGCAATCGCTGACCGACATCCAAACCGCCTGGGGCAAGCAGGATCTGTCCGCATTGCGTCGGCTGGTGACGCCGGAAATGCTGGAGTATTTCAGTACCGGCCTGGCCGAACTGACCAGCCAGGATCAGGCGAACCGTGTGGAAGATGTGGTGCTGCTCCAAGCTGAAGTTCGGGAGTCGTGGGTTGAGAATACGGTGCAGTATGCGACGGTGAGCTTGCATTGGAGCGCCCGGGATTATACCGTCTCCTTGTCGAAGGCGCCGGGTGATGCCGGGTATCTCATCGAGGGGAGTGTCGAGAAGCCGATCGAAACGACCGAGGTCTGGACCTTTATGCGCTATCAACACGGCAAGTGGTTGTTGTCTGCGATTCAGCAGGTGGCGTAAGCCAGAGCGCGCGGGTATGTGAGAGCCGCAAAAGAGTCTGTGTACACGGGGGGAGCAACGAGAGTTGCTCCCCCCGTTGTGTATGGGGCTAACGCCGCTTCGACGTTCGCGCTGCGCGTGTCACAGTCACGTGCTCGGTCGCCAGCAGCGTCTGCGTCTGGGCGATCGCCGCCAGCAGGGCGTTCCGTTCCTTGTCTAAGTCCTGCATATAGGGCACGCCGCTCACGAACTCTTCCGCTGCCGCCGTCAACGCCTGCATCGTGGCTGCAATCGCGTCCTGCGCCGGAGCGTGTGACGGTGTGGTTGCACGGGACAGGGCGCGCCTTCTTCTGGGCCCGACATAGAGCTGCGGGGCGGTCGGGTTATCTTTTTCCAATTCCGGTCGTCTCACTCAGCCACGCCTGTTAGCCCTAAGCGGCAGGCTTGTATGAGTTGATAGACAAATATTCTTCGTCTGCCTGATTCCAGTAGGGATTCCTCTCGAAGAACGGTATTTATGACAGGGTGATACTTGTCGGTGACGCCAGCTAGGAAGTCTCTCACCATGTTTAACGCAGCCATCGATGAAAGGTTCGTGCGAATATCAGTTCCTAGGAAATAAGCACCGGCATTCTCGTAGGTCACATTGTCCGCTGCACCGACGATCTCAAATCGTCGCTCTCCCATTTCCAACGACTCATAGTGCTCCAACACGTATGCGAGGTCACGGAGGTCTCTGGGAAACTTCCTGTCAAGATAGGCAAAGATTTTCAGGGCCGAGAAAAGCCAGAGGGGGATAATCGGAACCGTAAGACTCTTGGTTAATTCGACCGGTACGGCATGCTCAAATACGTCCCAAAATCCTGCCAGGTTCATGCGATTGCCGGACTTGCGCCATACCAACACTTCGTCTGGGCCGTTGGCGATGCCATATGGGATGAGGTCGATCTCAGCCGTTCGAAAATGCAGGCGGTGTTCTTGTTCGCTGCGGCTTCGTACGAACCCTACGGTGACAAGATCGGCTATCACAGTCTCCCATTCAGCCCAGGAAGACACTCGGATCACATGGTCGGCATCCCTGGTTTCTCGAATTCCTATCTGGGATGGCAACAGGATAGCCGGCACAAGCGCCCCGATAAGCGCGAAGGGGATCTTCTTTTGTTCGAAATACTTGTGGAGCAGGGTCAGCGCTGCCGCCAGATCGCCTTCAATCTTTGGCAATGGAGTCTTCCAGAAATTCTTTGTACATGAGTTGGGCCGTTTCACGGTCACGATCCGTGCCGTGGTGTAACAACTCCGCGTAAATCAGAATGGGATGTGCGGCGGGAATGCGGTGCTGACTCTCAGGCTTCTGAATCACGCGCGGGGAAAAGCTTTTCAAGATAGTAATGGGGCCCCCAGAAACCGGTAACCACTTGAGATTTTTCAAGGCCTCCTTCTCTTGCCACGATTCGACGAAAAGTGTGAGCGAGTTCCCCTGATAATGGTGAATGATTGCGTCAGCTCCGAATCCTCCCGTGACAGACCATGATAATGCTTGCTGCATTGCATATTGGCCGAACGTCTTCGCGACAGTAGGAAGGTCATTCCTCAGATCTCGATACTCCCCGGCAAAGAACTTTGGACGAAGACGGCTGGCATAACCTTGCACCCACCGATCGAACAGTTCTTTTCGACGAATCAAACGAACGCGATCTTTGGCAGTGGGTTCGAGATACCCTTGTTCGAGGAGATCCCGTTTCACCCAGCCAACCGTACCAAGGGCAACACCATTCTCGCCTACGAGATCTCGATAAGGGCGGTTGATGGATTCAGGTTCTACGAGTAGACCAAAAAGAAGCGTGAGGCCACTCGGTTGGAAGAGCCTCGTTGGTTTGTCCTTTGGAGAGAGTGGCGGCCTTTTCCCCTCGATGTAGAGGTAGAGCCCCGGCGAGCGCTTCAGGAATAGATTTCCGGCCGTATCGATGAAGTTGACACCGGCTTGTTTCAGCTGGTTGGCGAGAACTGGGTTGATATAGTCAGCGAGCAACAAGAGTTCCGTTGCCTTGCGCCATCGTTTGCGATCGGCATGTGCCCGGATGAGTAGGTGGTGAATCGCTTGCGGACGAAGATGCGTCTTTACCTCAAACAGGTACCGATAGGTCTCACCCGTAGTTTTGATTGTCAACTCACCATCCCACCCCTGCTCGCCCTCTCGTTTCACATTCACTATACGAAGAGGGTGGACAGCCTTGAGTTGCTCGAGGCTGGAAGTAACAATCTTCGATTCTTGTGCGAGGGGCTTCGTCATGTCCGGAAACATAGCACGTTCATGAATCGTGAACAACTCGATTCAGTGAACGGATAGATCCACCGAGGCGGCGACGCGACGTTGTTATTGAATGT
>ERZ1292625.271-Hain-H41-01um-R1-271-length-88459-cov-12_pt1 | contig 88459 bp, 143 predicted proteins | sample MGYA00564400_ERZ1292625 | MGnify/ENA primary metagenome ERZ1292625 (study PRJEB36523, sample SAMEA6512639) | groundwater metagenome | collected 2019-01-08 | study: AquaDiva: Metagenomics assemblies of 32 groundwater samples | reverse complement strand
CCCTATGACTCTCATAAGGTCGATAGGTATGGTTCGACTCCATAGTTCGCAACCAAGTTTGATGGTAGTACCTATTTGAAACAATGGGATAATTCGGTGTACAGGAGAGACACTAGAGCTACTAGATTTTAAAATGCGTTGCAAACATAAAAGGTGATGTGCGTGACTTCCAATCACGATAATAGAGTTCGACTCTCTAGCAGCGCACCAAGTTTTTCACAATAAGCCGAAAGGCAGAATGGTCGTCTAGACAACTACCGATACCCTAGCGCAAGCGAACGGGACGTATAGAAGTGACTGAAAGTTGTTTTATTGTGAATTTGTGCGAGAATAGTTCAAAGGTAGAACAAATGCTTGATAGGCGTTATATCTAGGTTCGATTCCTAGTTCTCGTACCATTTTTTATTAATGGGTTGGTAGTACAACTGGATAGTACAACATGCTTTTAACATGTAAGATGAAGGTTCGAGTCCTTCTCGGCCCACCAATGTTTACGCGGAGATAGTTTAACGGTAAAACGAATGATTTACATTCATTAGTACAAGGTTCGATTCCTTGTCACCGCACCAGTTAGCAGGGAAAGCCACCGTTTAATCAGGCTTGACAGAGGGAGAGACAGCACATGCTACTTTCGTCTAACGGTAAGACACGCCCCTTGTAAGGGTGGAAATGCGAGTTCAAATCTTGTGGGTAGCACCATTTAGTATTTTATGGTTGTATAGTTTAATGGTAGAACAGTAGATTGTCTATCTTCTGGTTGGAGTTCGATTCTCCATACGACCGCCAAATTGCGACACTCTAGAAGTGTTCCGTTTGCTAGTAGCGCAAACTAGAGGGTGACTGGCTAGAGGTGTCCAGTCGAAAGAAGTAAGCCTATACTTGCTTCTGGATTGTTACAAGGGAGCAAAGGCGATAGTGTGAGCCTAGTTAGGGAACTTGTAATTATGCTATAGGTCCGAGTTGTTGGTTCGGTAAGAGTGGTGTAAGTCCACAATCAACTAGTGGTGATTAGTAAAATCACTATTTGTTGGAGATTCGTATAACGGCTAGTATAGGTGACTTTGAATCACTTGGCACAGGTTCGACTCCTGTATCTCCTGCCATTTTCGGGATTTAATCCCTTATGCGTTCTGAGTAGGTGAGGTTATAACACTAGACTGAAAATCTAGAGAACTTGGCTCGATACCAAGAGAACGCACCATTTTGTTTTTATTAAATCCGTAGATGTCGCAAGACTGGAAGCGGAAGATGGACTAGTTCTCCATCACCAAGAAGTCGTCGTACCACCATGAACTAAGATGGTGTGTTATGGGTGTAGGGTAAGAGGCTACACACTTCCTCGGGTTACAGTAGTAGCGTACTGTTTATTTTTTATTATAGAGAGTGCCGTACATGGAGTACAACTAGTCTTGAAAACTAGGGTGGCGTCTAAGAAGCGCTAAGGGGTCGGTTCCTTCACTCTCTGCCAAGTTTTATGGAAAATTAACTAGATAGGTCGTCTAGGCCCGTTTGCTAAACGAAGCGCTCCTGCAAGGGAGTGTGGCTCAAGTCCACAGTTTTCCGCCATTTTTTAATGTCCATCCAGTCTGTGTAACGCTTAGACGTAAGTAGCTCGGTTAGATTCCGAGGGGATGGGCCAAGTTTTATATCAGGGGTTTGGTGAAAAAGTATCACGCGAGGCTGTGAACCACGAATAAACCGAGCATTACGGTAGCCCCTGACCATTTTAAGGATTTATGAAGATAGAATTAATTTGTGTTCACTGCAATAAAAATTTTATTAGATCAATAGGTGAATCTAATAAAGCTAAAGGTAAAGGACAGTTTTGTTCTAAAAAATGTGCAGCAATTAGAAATAATATAAATAGAGGTATAAAAAATAAAGAGAAACCTAGATTTGATTATCGAGATAAGGCTACTAGATTTTTAGAACATAAATGTTCCAATCCTCATTGTGAATTATCTGCGGCAGGAATTTACATTAGACTGACTATGCTAGACGTAGATCACATTGATGAGAATAGAAAAAATAATGCGTTAGCCAATTTACAATTTCTTTGTGTTTGGTGTCATGCGATTAAAACAAGATTTAGATAATGTTCCAGTAGTTCAGTGGTAGAACAACGGACTCCAAATCCGTAGACTAGAGTTCGATTCTTTACTGGTTCGCCAATTTTTAACTTGCCAAGATAGCTTAGTTGGTAAAGCAGTTTCCTCATAAGAAACCGATGCGTAGGTTCGAGTCCTACTCTTGGCACCACTTTTAAGAAAGAAGTAGTTATGATAGCAGAAAACGGATTAGTTAGATTTAATGGGGCATCTAACTACGAAGACAGTCCAGTAGCGGCAGCGCTAGCCTTACTATTCAACATGCCTCTTAACATTAATCATAATTTATATTTCAACAACTATCTTTATCAGCGTTGTCCTAATGCTATATATTCAGTTAGTCGGGACCAGTACATAGCTATAGCGGCAATCATTTATCTGAAAGAGAAAAACAATAATGACTTAAAAGCTTTAGTTGACACTAGTCGAGTTAATGGTAATGATTTGTTGTTTGTAATTGGTGGACACACTAGAATATGCAAAGGTGCTACACCTAGTTGGATTCAGGATAAAATGTTTAAAATAAGCCTATCGCGTCATGCAACAAAAACTCCACTAGATGAACTTAATCAGCTATTGATAATGATGATGGTGCATCCAGATAAAACCATTCTAAAATGGTACTGTAAAATGAACCCAAAATGGGAAGAAGCAATCAGGCTATATTTCTGTAATTGGCGAGACGAAAAAGAACTTGCCGAACACATGATAAAAGTTATTAATGCAGCGATAGTCTAATGGAAGGACAATGCCCTTCTAAGGCATTAGGTGTAGGTTCGAGTCCTACTCGCTGCACCAATATATAATGGACCTCTAGCTTAATGGAAAAGCGTCACCCTACGAAGGTGCAAGCTGTAAGTTCGAGTCTTACGGGGTCCACCACTTAAACGAGTTTTAAATCTTTAAATAAATCTTTTAGTATTGGATTACTCAATACCGCAATAGATGTTAATGAATTATTCCAGTATTCTTCTCGCCAGTCAATACAATAGTCAAATGGTAATAGTCTAGCATACCAATCAGACAATTCTTCTTCATCTTTTACGCCTAAATAAATGAGAGTGTCGTCCCAATTTTGATTTGCGGCAAGGGGATAGGATTTAACCCACTCCCCTACAGCATGACCAGCCTGTACAGCAATTTGTGATAATGACATATCTTTTCTAACTAAAACATAAAGTTTCATTAGTCTTGTCCTATCTCGTTAGCATCTTGCACCACAACGATAGGTAATGACGCCCTATAGGTCGCTACTAAGGCTTCTGCTTTTGTTTTAATGTATTTGTGTTCGGGATTTTTTGGGTCTTTCCATTTAGATTCAATGGACTCGAAAGGCTTACCTCTGAATAGAGAGTAGGCTATGTGATATGTGCGAACTTCTTGATAGGATTTCCATGTAGATAGTCCTTCTCTTTTGTTCTTAGTGTGTTCAGTAACTCGTAGCTTTTGTTCGGTCTTTAATTTTAATCGTAATTCTTTATAAGTTGTCATAAGTTTTTCCCCAATGAGGTTGTGTAAATTTTGTTCGGATTGATAACGGAAGTAAACAAAACTCAGTTCAGGGGGGTTTAATAGTAATCTACAACATATATAGTCCTTTTGTTCGGGTCATTGTGAGCTTCGGAGCATATCCCCTATCTCGTCTACTTATACTTGTTAATTCGGCATATTTCTAGCAAATTTTACCATCTCTAGGTCCTTGCATATTAAATTTTGCTAGTTTTACTAATAAATCGTCATTCATTTCTATATTGGCCGCTTTAGAACATTCTTTTGTATCAGGGTCTACAGCTATTCTTAATGATCTTTTAGGAATTCTATCAAAACCAAGTGGGTCAATCTTAATATCTGGCGTAACTTTAGTTAGTACCAATTTTATGTGGTTTTTAATAATAGTTATTTGTGCGTCGTCTAGCATGGCAGGGTCAGCTATTTCTAAAAATCCTTGGAGCCAGTAGATAAAATTTTCTGGTGACATTATTTAGTCACCTTCGTTTTATCAATGTAACATCTAATTTCATAACCAGCAACATCATCAAAATCCCTAAAGTATTCATCGGATTTTCCGGGCCTAGCCCACACTACAGTATTGGTTGAAAGATTAAAGAATTTAGCCATTTCAGATAGCATTTCATTTTTCAAAACAGCTAAATAAAAATAACCATAGCCTAAATCATCTATCATTCTTGATGCAGCAGCTAGTCCTATTGTTGCTCTTATGATGCCTTGATCGGCTTCGGTTTCAATAACATTGTTGATATTTTTAGTACGAACATCTATTGCAGCACTTAACGAAAACGCATCATGGGTACTACGGGCAAGCGTTACTGGTGCCTTTCCCATAACCACTTCAATCGGTAAACATGGTAGTGATAAATACTCACCATACATTCTATTCAATTTTTCTACTGAGGTTTCATTTACTTTTTGCATTATTTAAGTCTCCTTTTATTTATTAGTACATAGTATCACAACTACATGCCGTTGTCAAGTCTTTTTTTGGAGCGCCCAACGAGAGTCGAACTCGCAACCGTTGCCTTTAGAGGGCACTGCTCTACCATTGAGCTATGGGCGCACATCATCAACGATGAGTTGCGTCGTACAAACATTTTTCAAGTTCTTGTATTTTAGCTTTAAGTGCTGTGTTTTCTATACAAACTTCTCGTTCTATTTCTTTAGCTTCTCTAACAGTATCGGCTTTTATACTAGGATAGGCGCATCGTTCAGCAGGACAACAACCATCATGCCCACAGCTCCCACAAACCTTACAATAGATGTCAGCAAAGTCTATTTCAACTTGAAGTTGTCTAATTGTTGGTTGACAAGACTTGATTCCAGCCTTACGTCCCATTCGCCATTGTCTACTTTTTTTCACTTTTTTCACATTGCCCCCACATATAAGTAAAATACTCTCTATTTTCTAATTTATTAATGATAATTCTGTATTTTTGTAGAAAAACACCTACTTGCCGATCAAAAGCCGTAGTAAACCCACCATAATAGCCATTTTGTTTCTGACTTTTAAAATCAATTTTAGCATTAGCTAGCGTAGCTATGTCCATAGAATTAGTTTTTTCAAAAGTTCTATATAGTTTATTGTCAATAATGGTGTAACCATGTTTAGTAGTGCCAAATAAACTAACCAATTCATTTAACATGTTTTGTTCAGGAGAATATCGTTTATACTTGTATTTATATTTAGGAGCTTTACGGAGTATGCCATTATTATCAACATATAAACCCCTCACTTCACCGTAGGACCCATATTTAGGCTTACTATAATACTTCTTATCTTCTTTATTGTAAATGCAATGCAGGTTTACATAATCGGGAATGTGTTGTAGCACATGAAGTTGTACAGCACTGTTAGCGTTTAGGTTGCGTCTAATTTCAGAATAGATTTTATTCCAACTTCGTCCTACTTGTGATTCAAGGTAGCGCTCTAATGGCTTAAGATTTTCATTTAAAGATTTTCTATCAGACTTATCAGACTTCATTGATGCTTTTTTAGGAGCATCTTTCCAAGAGGCGTGTCTACCCTTGCGATTGTGTGTTCCACCATTTCGAGAACGCTCTAATAAAATGTGAAAAAAATCTGCTTTCATTTTTTCTTCCTTTTTGCAATAGCACCCAATTTATCCATCACTAGTCTACACGCAGGTCTACTTGTATCAAAATCTACCATGTCACCTACCGAGTTTGGAAGATTAAGTTCCAAACACAATCCGTCATATTCTTGTTCTAACATATCATAGGCATAATCGTCTATTTTAGACGTAGCCATTAGATAATAGTAGCACTTATACTCTAATAGCTGCCAAGAAAGCTGGACATGGCGCTGCTCTTTGGTCATTCACCCTCTGGTTTTTCGGGCATTTCGTTAATTAAATTTAAAGCGAAGCTGACACCAGCATCAAACCCCATGCTAAACGAATTAGCAGTATTAGGTTTTATAGAGCCATGATTAATTTCTTCTAAATGAAACTGTATTGCTAGTGGTTTCTGTATGTCTTTGTGTTTATTAAATGTTTTCTTGTCCATTATTCTATCTCAATTATCTTTTCTTTACGAGTTTTGTGTAATTCTATAATTTCTTTGGCTACAGATTCAGTATAAACGTCCATAACCCTAGCAAAAGCGCTTCTATAGTCAGGAACTTCTATCCAACTCCACAACGTAGTCCAGTCCATCATTTGTGGAATGTATTGTAGTCGTTCATTTTTCTTAATTCGATACTTCATTTGAAGTCTTCTACGTTTAATTGACCATTTCTTAACATAATTCTTATCATCTTTTCCCAAATTTGCTGACTAGGTTCTTGAGATACATTAGTGCAACCTATTTTAGATAGGATAAATGTCACATCAGCATTTTCTTTAGCTTGTCTTTTATCCATATATTCTCCGTAAGCACTTATGGCGGTAACATATTTCATGCCAACACCATCAAAGTCGTCTTGTTCCATTATTTCCAATTCTCCAAATGCTTCAATGTAATTTCAACGGTGTCGTCAATCGAAACAGAACCAGTATCAAAATATAAATTAAAGGCTCCAGCAGTAGAATACATGTCCAAACCTACCTCAGAAGGGTGTGTATCGTTTTCTCGCCACTGAGAGCACCGAGCTTTGCGAATTTCTCTATCACAATTCAACCTAATTTTCAATGCGTCAGGGAAAAAATCAAGTTCATTTTCAAATCGACAATCACCTAGTATGACATAGCCTACATTGTGCATATTTTTCGCCATGTTTTCTATTCTATTCTTGGCAATTTGACACCATACATTTTCTTGTATAGTTTTCCTACCCCATTCAGTACCAAGTAGTTGCAATAGCACCCCATCTTTTACTAAATCTCGCTTAACTCCAACACCCTCTAGTACATTTATAGCATAATCGTGAATTTGATAAATAATGTCAGCGAAATTAATCAATTCAACTCTATTACCTAATGCGTATAGTTTTGATTGTACCTGTTTTTGTAAAGTAGTTTTACCTGACCCTTGCTTACCGCTTATAATAATTACTTTTGGTGTCATTTCTTTTCCTTTTCTAAGTTTAGAACCCTGTGCATCTTATTAACTAGCTGCGAACCATTCACATCTAGTATGAGTAGAGTGTCTGGTGGACAATTAAGTCTAATCCATTCAAGCATTGGCTTAATTAATTCTTCTAGTTCCTTCTGTTTTTCTTTGGTTATCATCTATTCCTTATCTTTAAAGATTCGGCGTATCTGAACTCTCTCATATTGCACTAATTTGGGTAGTAAGTCAACTAGTATTCTATTAAGTTGCACTATGGTCTTGTTTTTTAGCTTAATTTCCTTGTTTATGACATTTAGCGTCAAGTCGAAGGTGGAGCACTTAGCATCTTCCACCATAAAATAAGTGAGAGAACTAGGGGCGTCTCTACCTTCGAGACGTTCTCGAACGCTATCCATTAGAAGCTAGGTGCGTTTGCAGCAGCATAGCCACCTTAGACCCTACATTGAACACCAATCGCTCGTCCTCGGGCTTTTCTAGCTCTTTTAGACGCTCACCATAAGCGGCGAGGAAGTCCAGTTTAGCGTCTTCTAGGATTATTTTAATAAAGCGCCCAATATCTTTGGGTGATTGAATTTCGCCATGCTTTGAAAAGGCGTCTATCATCCTATTTTCGTTAATATGACCAACAAATAGGTCATTTAATTCTATAATTAGTGGCGGTAGTTCTTTTTTAGCTTTAGGAATAGGACTTCCTTCCACATCATTAAAGGCTTTAGACTTTTTCTTTAGAATTAGTCGGTTTCCTCGCTTATCGAAGTAGTTTTCACCATAAGGTTTAATGACTATGCCCTCAGTGAGAGGTCTACCAGTAGCTTCGTCTAGTAATTCAACGTCTATTGCTAAGGCTTCCACTAAATTTGCTACCATTGCTTGTGGAACGAAAAATTCTAGGAAAAGAATGGGATTTTGCTGAATTAAGTTGTAAATGCCAGCAACGCTCCATAGTTTTCCGTCTATTTCAATGTCGAAAATTTGAATGTGTTTACCTTTACCATAATTTATACGCTTATTAATGCCCTCTCCGTATATTTCACCATAAAGTCTAATTTCTCTACCAGAAGTGTCAGCAAGGTTCTGAAAGAACGCTAGTTGTTGGTCGTAATTCTTGATGATGTGTCGTATGTCATTAAAAGACTCGTCTTCACCTATAAAGTCTTCGCGTCTACCCAATCTAATAGCTTCATCTTTATTAAAAACGATTTGAATGTTAGAACCATCTAGCTTTTCACTAACGGCAAATGCCGAATTCTTTACAGAATCGGGTAAGTTACTGATATGTTTAGCATTATAGCTATTTTCGATGCTTTGGTATTTTTTAAATGTAGCCATTATTTTTCCTTTTCTAAATCTTTAATTATATTAACTAAGTTCTTCATATCAACCACGTTAGCTATGTAGGCACATTTAGCTGGAGCAGGGTCCCAAGTATTTTCTTCTGGACCCTTGAGTCCAGCTCTACAACCAATATAGAAAGAAGCCGTCACTAGGGCTATTTCGCGTTTCTGAAAGCCTTTTCGTTGCCAACCTATTAGAATCATTAGACAAAACTGAATTATTAGCATAAACAACGTAGATTTTTTCATATATTTACCCACTAACTACATTAGAACACATTTTAACTAGTTTGTCAATAGCATAATCAAGAGAAATTAACAAGTATAAGTAGGAACTAGTTGCATTTTATCACTAGTATGATATAATATACTTAGGAGACGAACATGGACATTAGAAAGAAACAAAAGCAGTTAATGATGGACCTAGCTGATATATGCCGAGAATTAAATTGGGTTATTGGAATTCCTAAAGAAGCCATGACCGAAGGTATAATTTGTGGTAATAAAGAATATGTTGAGAAAAATTGTACTAAAGTATATGGTAAAGACGGATATGAAGTGATTAGTGAACAATCAGCCAAAGAAAAGGCAGAAGAACAACTAGCCACCTCAGATAACATAGAAGATTATAACGTAGTTGAGCTAACTGAACAAGAATTTGAAAAGTTCCTGTCTACAGGAGAACTACCTGAAAATGTTAAGCTTATTGGTGAAAAAGATGATGGAATTATTTATCATTAATAGAACTCTGAATTTTCTTTAAAGCAACCAATCCCATAGTGACATTAGCTAAATAGTTTAATGCGTTCTCAGGACTTATGTCCTTTACATCTTCTTCTCTTAAAAATTCAATACATTTCAATAGATGATTCTTATACTTTTCGTTTTTAAGTAGTTCTGGATAGGCGTCTAGTAATAGACCAGTGTAAAAGCAATTATACTCATTTTTAGCTAAATGCCATAGATAAATCATCGGCCACTTCCAATAAGACCTATTAACTGTACCTAAACTAGCTAATATGTATATAGAACGAATAGAGCTTCTAATGTCTTTACTAGTGGGAATAAAGCCTAGTGTGGCATAACCAAGCTCAATTAAACGCCCATATTCGGCTATAGCAACTGGTTCCCTACATTTAACTGCCGATAGTGCTACCGATGCTAGATGTTCTAGTGCTTGTTCACCATTTCGTTTAAAATCCTTTTCACCATTAACATTCATTTTGGTTAGTATTAGGTATTCGTAAATATCTTTTACGTCTAAATCGGTATTTGTTAATAGCGCCAAGTTTATTCCACCAAGTTCAGATGGGTTACTCTTAATGGCTTTAATTGTCGTGAGTGGTACTTCCTCATTAAGTGGTTCAGCTTCAAGCTTTGAAAGACAAAATTGATACAATCCAGTTTTATGATCTTCTGGTATTTTCGCAATTAGGGTTTCCATATCAAATGTCCATGTAACGGGTCTTGCTTGTGGAATTTTTTGTCTAGAATTAATTAAAATTCTAAATAAACCCTTAATGCCAGTTAATAAGATAGTAAATGGTATAATTAAATGTTTAAATCGAGAAATTTCCCATTGAATTAATAAGCTATTTAGTTTTGTACGGATTTGCATTGTAACCTTTCTCTAGTATTTCTAATTGCCCTAAGAGTCTTTCTATGTTTTCAATTTTGATGAAATTACTCTTAGTCATTTCTTTATAGTCTTTTTCTAGTTCAAATATGGCTTCCATGCAAACCTTAAGTTTAGGAAAATCTTTAGTAGCGGCATAATGAAATGCTAGTTCTAGTATTCTAAATAGTTCTATTTCGGTTGTTTTTACGTCTTTATATATGCTCATTTTTTTACCTTACCAGTTTCTTGTAAAATCTTCCATAATGGGTAATGACATTTTTAATGCTTTAGCTCTAGCTTTGTATTCTTGATCTGCTAACATTTGACTAAGGTAGGTTGCACCATTCATATCATTTTGAAATATAGCCATTTGCTGTTGGGCTTTTAAACTACTAGTATTTGAATATGGTTGGTGATGATACATTTGTTGCGACATCATTTCATCCATAATTTTATATTCACCAGAATTATGATAGGCCAGTGCTAGTTTTTTTGCATTAGGAAAAACTAAAGCACCTTTAGTAAATTCCTTATCAGTATAAAAAGTTAAATCATGGCTATCGAATAATATAGAAATAGACCGATATTTAGATAGAATCCATGTAAAAAACAATAGCTGATTGGTGGCGCCTGAATGTTTTGCTATTTTATTAGTTAATGTGTGTATATCTTTTAAAACTAAAATACTATTTTCTAATACATGTTCAGTATTAGTATTTACTAAATTAATAATTTCATTTTTTAATAACTCAGTAAATGTAATTATTCTTGCTTCTTCCGAAAACTTAGTACGAAAATTAAAGTGAGTTAAATTTTTAGTATGTCGTTTATATGTATCGTTCACTGAAAAGGGACTATCGTCCCATTTCATAGTAAGTGATTCTAATGTATCATATTGAACGACACTACCACCTTGAACCTGACTTACTTTAGTCATATCTGATAGTGACTTAAAATTGTTAGGCCCGATAATTTGTATTTCACCCAACATTGAATGTAGTTTTAAACCGTTCATTATTTTAACTCAAATGTTTTAACTCTATTTAATGTGTTAGCAAAAGGGTCAGTAAGTTTAGCTTCATCAATTTTGCGAAGTAGGTTTTGCATTTCATACACCATAGACATTAAATTAGAACTAATTACATCTAGTTTATTCCCAAGTTGTCTAATTTGTTCTTGAGTGTTATGGTCGTTTGTTGTTAATGGTCCACTCGCCATACCATAATTCTGTGGATAGGTAGTTCCACTAATGCCTATGTTACCACCCATTGAACCTGCCGAACCAGCAGAAGTCCAAGTAACTGTAGTTGCTGAATGATTTTGCGATCTTTCACTAGTAAGATGATCTATAATTTCTTTTTTTGCGGAAGATAGGCCTGTAGTAATTTTATTACAGTTACCACAAGCATAAGTGTCACTCGGATTACCATTTATATGAATAGTACCAATCGGTTTCATGGACGCAGTAGAATGACAAGACTCACATTTAGGCTTATCATCCAAAGCAGTATAGTAAACCTTAGCGCCAGTTAAATTCATAACTAGCCTACGTCTTCTATCTCTTTTTTAGTATTGAAGTCTAATTCAAAGCGTTGACTTTGAGCAGGAACTCGGTCAAAAATCTTTAAAGCCATTTCTTGAACAAACTTGCTATTCTTATCACCATTGGCTTGCATGTCGGTGTAAGCATCAGTCATTTTGTCGTAGTATTTTTCATTAGCAGTAGTTTTAGCTAAAGATAGTTCTTCAATATGACCAATTTTGATTTCAGTTAGTTCTCTAGACTTATCTAGTTCTAATTGTTTAATTTTTTGGTCAGAGTCTAATTTAGCAATGGTAACCGCTTCTAGCAGCTTTAAATCAAATTCAGCCTTAGTTTTTCTAAGAAATTCGTCCATTTCTTCTTTATGCTTTTTTATTAGTTGTTGTTTTTCTTCTAACCAAATCTTACGTTCTCTATCAAACGAAGCTTTTTCTTCATTTAATTGAAGTTTTTGCTTATGAGCTTCTTCTTCTAGTCGCATCTTCTCTGATAGAGTTTTATTCTTAGATTCTAAATGAAGGGTGTTAATTTCAATTTCTAACATCTTCTTCTGTGCCGCTAATTCAAGCACTTGGTTGGTTTTTTGGTCAATTACTAAATTTTTACTATCTACTTTAAGAAAATCAAACATGTTAATCCTTTTGTTATTACTTCACCTAGTATATCACAAAAACCCTAGTTGTCAAGCAAAAAAGTCGATTAATTCGAGTTATTCGACCGATTTAACAAGTATAAGTAGGGATAATAGAGTAAAAGCAATGGACACTGGCAAGTTTGCCGCTATACAAAGGTCATAACGCAACTCGCAGTTTATCTTTTCGCTCCTGACGACGTTCAGGGAACATTATAAGGAAAATATGGAAAAAATCAAGGAACATTTGTTTGAATTGGCTATGCTTGCGGTTTTATGTAGAAGTTTTGTAGTTGGTGCGTCTATTAGTGATGCTTTACTTCTAATAACCCTAGTGTTATCAATAGTTTACACCAAATTCTATATGAATCGTAAAAAACTCGATATAGCATCTGACATTATAGACGATGTTAAAGGCTTAAAAGAACAGGTAAGTATGATGAAACTAGACAAAGGTATTAGAAAGGTTGGTACACTTGGCGAAGCTCAACAAGGTAGTGTCATTAGAGAAAATCTCCGATTCTAAGCCTAAATCTATTACATTAGAAGATTCAATTAATAGACAAAACTCTTATGTAGATCAACTCACTAGTGAAAACGAAAAAATGCGTCTACACATTAAAGATGTGGAAGCTGAACTAGCTCACGCTAAGATGTTACTAGACCGACTGGACATTGCTAACATAGTTAAACCAATAAGCGACGAAGAAGAAATTGCCAGTATTCAATTACAAAAGATTAAATTACTAAGTAGGGAACGAGCACTTTCATTAGAAGAAATTAAAATGTATGACCTACTAGTTAAGAACTTAAAGTTAGCTAAAGGTGAGGTAACTGACATTCAGGGACATAAGTCGCTATCTAAAACATCTAAACCCGATTTAATCAGATTGGCCGCTACGAAAAAATGACCGACACAAATAGAGTACGAGGAAAATTAAGAATTCGTTATGAAAAGCATGACGAAGACCAATATGTATCTAAGCAATTCTTTAGTGACGGTAGCACTAAGATGGTTCGTATTATTCTAAATCCAATAGAAATGACTTGGTACATCACCGATGCGGTCACTGGTTTTGTTTATAGGCAAGGTGGTGATAACATCAATAATTTCGAGGTGTTACAGCGATCAGCTAAAAGAGCACTAAACGAGTTTCTAAAGTTAAACCTAGAAAAAGAAAGAAGAAATGTTACAAGGGACTAATCCTTCATACTCTACCGTTTCTTTGGCTACTGCCACCGACGACGAAATTAAAGAAGCTAGAAATCTCTTATGGGAAGTGGGCTGTCTTGAGTGGAAGCTAACTATAACTCAGAAGAAAATCTATGACTTCTTTCATGGTAGAACAGACAAAACTATTGTAGTTAATGCAGCTAGACGTTTAGGTAAAAGCTATGCTCTTATTGTTTTTGCTATTGAACAATGTCTACAAAATCCTAACTCCATTGTAAAGTTTCTACAACCAGAAGTAAAGATGATTCGTACTAATATACGACCTATTTTTGATGAAATACTAACTGACTGTCCAGCGCATCTAACGCCACAATATCTAACGCAAGATAATTTGTATAAATTTCCTAATGGAAGCCAAATACAACTAGCTGGCACTGACAATGGTAACTATATGAAGCTTCGAGGTGGTAACTCACATCTTTGCATCATTGATGAAGCAGGATTTTGTACCGATTTAGAGCACATCATTAATTACATTCTTATTCCGACAACCACATTAACTAGAGGACGCATTATCCTATCTTCTACTACCCCACCTGACCCTGCACATGAGTTCATTGCGTACATGGGCACAGCAGAGCTAGAGAAGCGGCTAGTAAGAAAAACCATCTATGATGCTGTTGACGACGACACTCAAAGTGATAATCCTCGCATCACCGAACTAGTGGTGGCTGACATTATTAAATCCATTCCTAATGGCATTAAGTCTGATTCTTTCCGTACTGAGTATTTATGTGAAGTAATACGAGATAGCAAAGACTCAGTGTTGCCAGAATTTACTAATGCGATCATTGATGAAACAGTTAAAGAGCACACCCGTCCTATTTTCTGTGACAAGTACATTTCGATGGACGTAGGAGTTATGGATTTAACTGCAATTCTATTTGGGTTCTATGATTTTGATAAAGCGGTACTAGTTATACAAGATGAAATAGTGCTAGAAGGTGACGCAGTAGGTGCTAAGAACATTGCCAAATTAGTTGGAGAAAAAGAAAAAGAACTTTGGACTAATAAAATTACTAGAGAAGTAGAACCAATTTATAAGCGCATTAGTGATAATAACTTAATTTTATTAAATGACTTGCGTCAAGACTACCGATTAAATTTCCTAGCTACAGATAAACAAAATAAAGAAGCTTATTTGAACAAAGTTAGACAGATGATAGCCGAAAGACGCATCATCATTGACCCTAAATGTGTAACTCTCATTAACCACATGAAAAATGGTACTTGGGATAAAGCCAGAAAAGAATATAAGCGTTCTGGAGCATTTGGTCACTATGACTTCATTGATGCTCTCACCTATCTAGTAAGAAATTTAGACGAATATAGAAATCCATATCCTAGAGGTTATGCCCATCAGAAACTAGGCGAAAATGGTCCTTATTTCATTTCAGAACATAAAGAAAATCAAGAAACTAACAAGTATAATAAACTATCAGAGATGTTTAAGCCTAAAAGCTCATTCAGGAGAAAAAGATAATGCAAGACAATAATCAAAAATCGAACAACTATGACGTTTATTTCGTAAATAAAAGCCCCGAAGAAAGAGCCGACATTCTATTAAATAAGGCTAGTGAGTGGTTCACTACGTTGAATAACTCTGGTTATTTAGAAAAAATCCGTAATTTATGGAAAGCCTATCATGGAGCGTTCTATGACGAATCACATAGCATTAATTTTGCTGGTGAACAAGGCGAACTAGTCCAGTTAGGGGTAAATCACATTAGAAACATATCTTCTATTCTATTAAATATGATTACTGCCACTAGACCTTCAATGCAAGCCAGATCGGTGAACACAGACTACAAATCTTTAGTACAAACTAAGTTAGCCAATGGCCTATTAGACTACTACATGAGAGAACATAGATTAGAAGACTACATTAAAACTGCGGTGGAATACTCTTTAAACATGGCTTCTGGTTATGTTAAAATTGGTTGGAATAGCACTACAGGTGAAGTTTATGACTTCAACGAAGAATTAGGAATTGAAATTAGAGAAGGTGATTTAGAATTCTCTAACCTTTCAGTGTTTGACGTTTATTTTGACACTCATAGAGAAGACAATAAACATGATTGGGTGTTATGTCGTACTTATAAAAATAGATTCGATTTAGCTGCAAAATATCCAGAACTAGCTGATAAAATTTTAGCATTAGAAACTAAAGATAAAATTGACAAGTTTTCAAGACTTGGTGTTGGAATGGACGACACTGACTTAGTTCCAGTATATGAATTTTTCCATAAACGTACTGAGGCAGTACCAGAAGGTAAATATCATTTATTTTTAGATCGTAAAGTGAGTTTAATAGAAACACCAATTCCATATAGAGAACTGCCTGTATATTGCATTGCTCCGTCATACTACCTAGGTACTCCATACCCATACACGCCAATGTTTGACCTAATGGGCATACAAGATGCTGTCAATTCCCTGTATTCTACAGTGCTAACAAACCAAACAGCTTTTGGTGTTCAAAACATTCTAGTACCTCAAGGTGCTAATTTAAACATTAGTGAACTTGCTGGTGGATTACATGTTATTGAATCAAATCAACAAGCTGGTAAAATTGAACCACTACAATTAACGCAAACACCTAAAGAAATCTTTGATATGATAGCCATGCTTGAAAAGGCAATGGAAACCACATCAGGAGTTAATGCCGTAGCCAGAGGAAATCCAGACCCTAATTTAAGATCAGGAACAGCGTTAGCATTAGTACAATCAATGACTTTACAATACATCTCTGGACTTCAACAATCGTATGTTAATTTAGTTGAAGACTTAGGTACAGGAATTATAAACATTCTTAAAGACCACGCTAATGTGCCTCGCATTGCGGCCATTGTAGGTAAAAACCATAAAACCGAACTTAAAGAATTCACTGGTGGGGACTTGGCCTCTATTAATAGAGTGGTAGTAGACATTGGTAATCCTTTAGCTAGAACAACAGCAGGTCGAGTTGAAATGGCCGAACAACTACTACAAATGGGTGCCATTAAAACTCCACAACACTACTTCTCTGTCATTAACACTGGACAACTAGATGTTATGACCGAAGGTGAGCAAAGTCAACTATTCTTAATTAAAGCTGAAAATGAGAAAATGTCAGCAGGTAAGGAAGTGCTAGCGGTATTTACCGACGAACACGCCCTACACATTAAAGAACACAGCACCGTGCTATCTGACCCTGAGTTACGTTTTGATATGAACCTAACCAACATAGTGTCAGCTCACATTCAAGAACACATTAACCTATTGCAGAACACAAATCCTGAAATACTAATGATACTAGGTCAGCAGCCACTTCAACCGCCTCAAATGGTAAATCCTACTGGACCTCTTGCTGTTCCACCAGAAGAAGGAATGGGTGCTCCGCAAGGGGAAGTAGCGCCGCCACCAATGAACGTAGATCAGAACGCAGTAATTAATAACCCTATGAATCAAATGTTAGCACAACAAGGTATGCCAGAAATAAATACTAGACTACCTAGTGTTGACCCAAATGTTCTGTCAAATCCAGCTTTGCAAGAACAGGCTATGGGAAATCTTAAACAAAATTAATTTTAGCAATAATGCTAAATAAAAGTCTATCCCTCGGGACGACAAGGAGACAAAATGTCAGAAGTAAACACCGTAATGCCAGCAGGAGCCGCACCAGTCGAGGTAGCATCCCCTATAGCTGGAGCAGCAGCAGAAGCTCAACCAGTAGCAGCAGTAGATGAAAGCGCTCAACTAGACGCCATCGACGCAGCAATAGACTCTGGTGAAATTAGCAAGGCAGACGCCCAAGTGCTAAAGAAAAAACTAAAAATTAAAGTACACGGAGTAGAATCCGAAGAAGAAATTGATTTTAGTGACGACGAAGGGTTGCGTAAACTAATGCAAAAGTCTAAAGCTTTTGACGGTAACGCCCAAGAACTAGCAAATATGCGAAATCAAATGAACGCCATTGCTAAGATGATCGAAGACGACCCAGAAGGTTTCTTAGAAAAAATGGGAAAAAATGTAGACGAACTGTCTGAAAAACGCCTAACTCGTAAAATCGAAGAAATGAAGAAGTCTCCAGAGCAAATCGAAAGAGAAAAGCTAATTAAAGAGCGAGACGAACTTAAGGCTGAGTCTGAAAGAATTAAAAAAGAAAAAGAAGAAGCAATTAATGAACAATACAAGCAGAAACATGCTGCGGCCATTGAACATGACATTAAATCAGCATTAGCTAAAGCTGACACGGTGCTTCCTAAGAATGACCCTAGCATTTTACTACGAGTTGGACAAGCTATGCACTTAGCAATGATGAACGGTAGACCAGACATCACTGCGGCAGAGGTGTTACCTTATGTCGAAGCTAAGTATAAGGCTGAACTAGCATCATCAACAAAGGGTATGTCTCCTGCTCAATTTGAGGCATTATTTGGTAAAGAACTACTAGATGCTTGGAGAAAAGACCGTATTGCTAAAGCGAAGCCACAAGTTCCTACTAATTCTAGTAAAGTAGCCGATACAGGAAAATCAGCGAAAAGTCAAGAAAATAATGAAGCTCCTAAGAAAAGCTATAAAGATTTCTTTAAACTTATATAACGAGTTTGGGGCGAAAGCCCCAGAATTTTAACGATTTAACAAGTATAATTAGAAGATATTGAATTTGAGTATTTGGCTAGACTTATTTTACCCCATAGGGATGAATAGGCAACGAATAAATGAAAAAATACAAGAATCACTCTAAAACAACAAAATAAACAAATTCGGGCTAAAGCCCTCAAGAAATGAGTCAATATGGCAGCAAATAACAGTTTCGGTGTAACAGGTGTAACAACTGTATCAGGAACTCTAAACGGTCTATTTAAAGAAGTTTATGCTTCTGAGTTAGTAAATCTAATTCCAGATGGCGTAAAAGTATTAACAAAAATCCCTTTCTCTAAGAGAAATTTACTAGGGTCAAGCTATCACCAACCAGTGATTTTAGGTCACGAACATGGTGTTACTTTCGCCGCATCAACAGAAGACGCTTTCACATTGCAAGCGGCTATTGCTGGTCAAATTCAAGACGCTCAAGTATCTGGTACACAACTAGTGCTTCGTTCAGTTCTTGGTTTAGCAGCAGCTTCTCGTTCTATGGCTGGTGGTAAAGTAGCGTTTATGGATGCAACTAAGTTCCTAGTAGGAAATATGTTACGTTCTGTTACTAAAAAATTAGAAATCGAAATGCTTTACGGTCAAATGGGTTATGCTACTTTAGCAGCTACTCTAGGTTCAGGCGACACTGTTGCTACTATTCCTGCTGCTCAATGGGCACCCGGAATTTGGGCAGGAGCAGAAGGTATGCCAGTAGAAATTAAAGACACCACTGGTGCCACTTCAAGAGGAACTTCAACTGTTCTTTCTGTTGACTTTGAAGCTCGTACTGTAACATTGTCTTCTTCTATTGCTGCTGTTGTGTCTACTGACGTTATCTGGCACCGTTATGCTTATGGAAAAGAATTTGCTGGAATCCACAAGATTTTATCAAATACAGGAACACTATTCGGTATTTCTGCGGCTTCTTACTCTTTATTCAAAGGTAACTCTTACGATTCTTCTGGTGCTTTGTCTTACACAAAAATCCAAAATGCTATCGCTAAGGCAGTAGAAAAAGGTTTAGATAATGATGTTCTTGTTATCGTAAATCCAGAAGTTTGGGCTGACGTTCTAACTGACATGTCTGCACAAAAATACTTTGACAGCTCTTACAGTTCTGCTGTAGCTGAAAAAGGTTCTAAGGAAATCAAATTCCACGGTCAAAACGGGGTAATTGAGATTGTTCCTAGCATCTACTGTAAATTAGGTTTCGCTTATGTAATTTCACCAGATGATTACATGAGACTAGGTTCTACTGATGTAACATTCAATAGACCCGGAAAAGATGGCGAGTTCTTCCGAGACAGCGACACTGTTGCTGGTTACGAATTACGTTGCTACACTGACCAAGCGTTGTTCTGCGCGGCTCCAGCTAAAGGATGCCTTATCACTGGAATCACTAGCTAATCACTAGTATAATATACTAAAACAAAACTGAATACGTTGCTGTTTCGGTTATCGCCCTAAGCCTAAAAACTTAGGGCTTTTTATTTAATCGAATATGTCGTAGTCAGGTCTATTATAGTTTTTTATCACAGGACACTCTAGTCCGATTGATTCTGGTGTAAACTCTGAACCTATATGTAAATTTTCGATAAATCCAACATTAGAATTCCCAAATGGTAAACTAGTTACCACTTCTTCCTCTGGTTCCCAAGCATGAACAGGAATACCATCTAATCCGACTAATGCACCTTTTCTTTTTGGTGGCACCATTCCTGCCTTTTCTACTTCAATTAAAACTGAACTAACAATATCTAAGGCTTCTTCTTTAGTAAAATTTAATTCTAACCAAATACTAGCTAATGTTTCAAGCATTTCACTACGTTTCATAGCCCAACCTTTTACCTAGTGCTATTACGTCTTCTTCAGTTAGTATATTGGAATTATCCATTAATTACTACTTTCGTTGTTAATTATGGGTTTATTTTCTTCTCTTTCAAATAAATAATCTTTAGTTTCCCTTAGTTTCTTATTCCGATAGGTTTCTAGTACCAACTGTCCAGAATCATCCATAAACACTAATCTACCAATATCAATCGACATTATATCCCCCACAATGGGTGCTGTATATTTCTCCAGCTTTTCATTAATAAATGTCTTATCTTTATTATAATACATAGTCCTAGTAATGCCACCAACTAATTTCATCTTTACCCCTTATTTAACAAGTATAACTAGGAGAACTCGTCCGTTAGGACTAGGAACTCCTTATCAACTAATGTAACACTAGGAGTTCCGCATGTCAAGTCTATTAAATGCCTATCTCACTGCGTCAAACGTCTATCCAGATCGAGCTAAACACAAAGAACTAACACCAGCCCTACTAGCTAATGCTAACTCATTACTAGTTAAAGTACAAGCTTTTTTTAAAGACCTAGGCTTAAATCTAGAGAATTATAAGATAAGCAGTGGTTTTAGGCCATCTGAGGTTAATGGAGCATTAGCAAATGCCGCTAAAAAGTCCCTACATCAGCAATGCTTGGCGATTGACATAATGGACGATAAGAACCAAGGCCTAGCTAAACTCGTTCAATCTAGGGCCGATTTAAGACGAAAACATGGTATTTGGTTAGAAGACCCTTCATATTGTAAGGGAAAATACACTAATTGGGTACATTTGGACATTTCTTCTGTTAGACCCCATCAAGACGATATGGAGTTTGTACCAAAATAAAGGCGAATTAACAAGTATAAGTAGGAGCTAACACTCCATTCAAAAAGGATAACTATGTCTGTTTCGCTTACAATTAATGGTAATACTTATCTATTTCCTACTTCTGGAGAGGACCCTAATTGGGCCGCAGAGGTTTCAGGTTGGGCTACAGACGTTAATTTAGCTTTAAACAGCATATCTGGTACTGGCGACATTAATGAAAGTTCATTTTCAATAGCAAACAACGTATCGGCTGCTGCTGATATAAATGGTTTACTATTAAGCGGTTCTACAGTAAAAGCTGCCATCATTAATTATTCTTGCTATCGAGAATCAAATACTACTCCAAGTGGAAAATCTGAAACAGGTACAATACTCGCCGCTTATGATGAATTGGCGGCTTCTGGTAGTTTATGGCTCCTTTCTCAACAAGTTTCGGGAGATGCGTCTATAGTCATTAGCATCACCGACACTGGACAATTTCAATATCTGAGTTCTGACATTACGGCGGCTGGATATTCTGGAACAATGGTCTTCACTGCGAAAGTATTAAATAGGTAATATAAAAGATGGGTTTTAATATAACTAGAATTTTAAAAGGTTTATTGCTTAGAGAAGCTGGAGTTCTTTCTCCTAAAGAGATTGAAATTACTCCTGCTGGTTCTGCTGGTACTAAAACTTCTATTGTTTCTTCTCAAACAGCAAATAGAACTATAACAATTCCAGACGCCACTGACACTTTAGTAGGTAAAGCCACCGTTGATGTTTTTACTAATAAAACAATAGACGTAGATGCTGCTGGCAATGACATTACAAATTTAGTTGATGCAAACATTAAAGCTGCTGCCGCCATCGCGGTTAGTAAATTAGCAGCACAAACTGCATCTAGAGCTTTAGCTTCGGATGCTTCTGGATTTATTGTTCCGTCTGCTACCACTGCAACCGAACTAGGTTATGTAAATGGTGTCACTTCTGCAATACAAACTCAATTAAATACCGATGCAACCAATTTATCAAATCACTTAGCTGACACCATTGACGCACACGATGCGTCTGCCATTTCAAATATACCTTCTGGAAATTTAGCTGCTACCGAAGTACAGGCGGCACTAAACGAATTACAAACAGATATAGACACTAGAGCTACATCTACCGCATTAAGCGATCACTTAAACGACACCGTAGATGCACACGATGCAAGTGCTATTTCTTTCGTAGCTGTTGGAACTATTGCGGCCACTGATGCTCAAACTGCCATTGCCGAAGTTGCGACTGATGCTGCTTCTGCTTTATCTACCCATGAAGCCGACACAACGTCTATTCATGGCATCACCGACACCTCTCTATTGCTAACTACTACCAACGCTAAAGTGGTTACTGCTAAAGACATTGATGGTGGCACAGCGTCAAATACTTCTCGCATAACCATACCTAAAGATACTAAAGCAAATTTAGATGCACTTACTCGAAAAGAAGCCACTGTTGTTTTCGGCAGTGACACTGATAAATTATATGTTGATAATGGTTCTTCATTGGTTTCTGTTGGTTCTGGTGGTGGTACAGTTAATTTCATCACTAATGGTTCTGCTGACGATGCTACAGCTACCATCTTCACTGCTTACAAAGACGCTGCGGCTACTCGCCCTGTCGATGGTACGGGTGGAGCACCTACTGTTATTTCTTCTAACATTACATCAACAGCACCACTAAAGGGAACTAAGAGCTTTACCATTGCACACACTGCTGCAAACGGACAAGGTGAGGGTGTGGCCGTTTTACTAGATACACTAACTCCAGCTTATTTCGCTAAAGTGCTACAAATCAACATCGACTACATTGTAAACTCAGGGACATTTCAAGCTGGAAGTAGCACTCAAGATTCTGACTTAATCTGGTACTTGTATGATGTTACAAATAGTACATTAATTGAACCTAGCTCTATCAAAATGCTTTCAAACAGTTCTACTATTTCAGATAGATTTCAGGCTACGTTTCAAACTTCTGCTACAGGAACTTCTTACAGATTAATCGCTCACTGTGCTACAACAAACGCTGTTGCTTTTGCAATTAAGTGTGAAGTTGAAATAAGCCCTTCTACTTATGTTTATGGTACACCCATTACTGATTGGGCAACCACTACAGTAACTTGTAATTTTACCAATCAAGTCACCTTAGCTAAAAAACGTAGAGTTGGTGATTCAATGGAATATGCCATACAAACTAAATTTAGTGCGGCTCCTGCCGCAGTGAGTTATGCTATTTGGACGCTGCCCGACACAATAGATGTATCAAAATTAGCGCAAGGGTCTGCATCTACGGTAGACGCAAGAGGTCCTGTAAATATCTATGACGCATCTGCTGGAACTACTTATACTGGCGTAACATCAGTATCTTCATCTACGACGATAACTATGGAAACTCATGGGGCATTAGGGTCCGTTGACGAACTCATACCAATTACATTTGCGTTAAATGATTATATTGAAACGCTAATATCTGTCCCGATTCTAGGTCAAAGCTCATCAGTTCAAATGTCCGATCAGACTGATACTAGGGTTGTTGCTGCATCAATAACGAGCACAGATACTCCGACTTTTGCGACCGCAACCACCACAAAAACAACATGGTCAACGACAGTAAGAGATACTCATGGAATGGTCGATCTTACAAACGACCGCATAAATGTAACGGTTGCAGGTGATTACCTTGTCAGTATGAACTATCTTTTTGCGAGTATTGCATCAACGGCGGTGGACGCAATTCAAGTTTATGCTCGCGTCAACAATAGCACTCTATATAATGTAGGAACCTTTGGGTTCGCCGTTGCGACTCAGTTTCGCGGTGTTTCGGGGTCTGTGCTTGTTCCTAACTTGAAAACTGGTGATTACGTTGAAATCGTTGTTAATCAAAACATTGTTGCGACACTAACTGCTTATGGTGGATTTAATAATTTTACGATGACTAAAATATCAGGTCCTTCCGCAATCGCGGCCACCGAAACAATAAAGGCGAAATATCGGTACACAGCGAACTTCACATCAAGCCCGACCATACCAATAAATTTCGGCACAAAAGTTTATGACTCACACGGGGCGGTGACTACCTCGGCAACTGCATGGAAATTCACGGCACCTGTTGCTGGACTATATACTGTGCTGTTCTCGCAAAATTCGGGCGGTGCGGCGGTGTCTACACAACTATATAAAAACGGGTCTGTCGTTGAGTATTTTTTCACACATCAAGTTGCCGCAGGTAATGGATATTTGTCGGGCGGTACAGAGATTGAACTGATCGCAGGTGATTATATTGATATTCGACACGATAACAGTGGAGCCTCATCAGGCGGTCATGTATGTATAAAAAAATCAGGTAATTAATAAAATGAATAAATTTTCGGGAGAATTAAAATGAAAAGTAACTTAACAGCAATAGCATCATCTCAAACCATAGTGCAAACTACTAACGGGTCTTCAATAGACCTGTTAAATGGATTAAAATATCTTAAAGGTTATGCTTTTAACCTAGTGGCGACAGTAGCAGCTCCAGCAGCCGCAACATTCACGGCAGCAGTGACGGACATAATTACTCAAGTAGCACATGGATATGCGTTAGGGTTGAAGGTTCAAATGACCACAACTACAACACTACCAGCAGGACTTGCTCTTGCCACTGATTATTTCGTCATTCCTATAGATGCCAACACCTACAAAGTGGCGTCGTCATTAGTAAATGCTAACGCAGGAACGGCAGTGGACATTACAGGTACTGGCACTGGTACACATACAGCAACTCCAGTGGCACTAGCAGGTGGGTCTTACAAAATCCAAGCATCTTTTGATGCTACAAATTGGGTAGATTTAGCGGCAGCCGTGAACATTACAGCAGCAGCCGTAATTATGGTTGAAAAAATTGACCCTATGTATCGCTACATCAGACCAGTTTATGCCATCACAGCAGGTTCTTTAACTCTAGCACAAACAGTAGTGCTAACAGGCTCTTAAAATAATAAATAGAATAAAAAAATAATCAAGGAGATTATAAAAATGAATACAGTATTAAAAAATGAAACATTGTCAAATTTAGTTACGTCAGCTACATCTACGTTCACTATATTAAAAAGTAGTGGCATTTTAGAACAAGTAAATGGGTTCGCTCTAGCATTAAATGCTACAGTAAATACACCAGCCGCAGGAGCCTTAGTTGCTGTTGCTGCCACTGACGTTTGCACCACTGCTGCAAATGACTTTACAACTGGACTAAAGGTGCAACTTACTACAACTACTACTCTACCAGCAGGGTTGTCTCTAGCTACAGACTATTTTGTCATAGTGATAGATGCCAACACATATAAGCTAGCCACTTCTTATGCTAATGCCATAGCAGGAACCGCAATAGACATTACTAGCACTGGAACTGGTACACACACCATCACTCCTGTTGCCATTGCTGGTGCCACATACAAAATTCAGGCATCTACTGACACTATAAATTGGGTAGATGTAGCTGCGGCAACAAACATCACTGCCACTGCTGGAATTTTATATGAAAAATTAGACCCAATGTATGACAGCGTTCGAGTAACATACACCATCACAGCAGGTCGAATGTCAATACAACAAAATTTATCTATAAAGGGAGTGTAAATGAAAAGTTTAAGTGATATTTTAGGTGGCGGTGTTGAAGCTGCTCCTAAAGGAAAAATGTCAGAAGAAGAAATTAAAGCAAAGCTTGAGGTGGTTCAAGACCTTATGAATGAAATGCTTTCTTCAATGGGCAATGGAGTTAAATCTCATCTAGATGGAATGATGCCAAAGCCAGATGTTGCCATTGAAATAGAAGCGGCAGCACCAGAAGCTCTAGAAGAAGAAAAAGACCCTTCTGTAGATTCTATGGACGATTCTGCGGTTGTTTCTGAGGAAGCTCCTGCGGTAATTGCAGAAGAAGAACCAGACGATCTATTCTCAATGATGCAAAAAAAGAAAAAAATGAGTAAAGGGCTGTAATTCTCTTTACAAACTAAGGGGGATTACTTGGCTAAATTTTACTACACATCTACGGACTTAATAAATTCTATTAAGCGTCGTATAATGTTCCCATTGAGTCAATCAACATTCACAGAACAAGATGTTCTAGACTTCGCTACAGAAGAAATGAACATGGCAATAGTTCCTGCTGTTTTAAAAGAACAAGAGGACTACTATCTATATTCTGAGGACATTGCTTTAGTTAATGGTACAACAAAATATAACATTCCATATCGAGCCATCGGAAATAAAATTCGAGATGTAAGCATTGTCGATGCTAGTGGCAACGTACTTGAAATGTCCAGAATAGGGATTGGTGACCTACCTCTATATCCCATACTTAATTCTAGTAATTTATCAAAATTCTACATAATGAACAATCAAGTGGGTCTTACTGCCGACACTGGCCTCACTGGTAATTCATTAAGAATATCATACTATTTACGACCAAACTCATTAGTACCCAATGCTGAAATATGTAATGTTGTCAGCGTTAATAGAACTACGGGAGTTGTCACGGTAGACGCCGTTCCTGCTGGATTTACTGTTGTCAATTTAGATGGCACTAGAAGAAAATTAGATTTTATCAAAGCAAAGAGTCCACACAAACTGTTAAATTATGATATAACGCCTAGCACATCAAGTACCGTTTCAATCACATTTGCATTAGCCGACATTCCAGCAGATTTAGAAATGAATGACATCATCACGTTAGCTACTGAAACTAACATTCCACAAATTCCTTCTGATTTACATGTACTTCTAGCTCAAAGAGTTAGCGCTCGTATTTTAGAAAGTATTGGCGACACTGAGGGATTAACCAACGCTAATGCTAAAATTGCAGAATTAGAGCAAAAAACAAACGTAATTATTGGTAATAGAGTTGATGATGCTCCTAAAATCATTACTAATAATAAGTCTATACTAAGAGCTTCCCTTGGTGGTAGACGTAGACTTTGGAGATAGGTGTATGGGAAGATTTGATAACATATTCAAACAATTAGAACCTGTTGAACAAGGAGATTCTGCTATTTTTCCAGCTTCTCCTAGAAACGCTATTGCTGATATGTTACCTGATTCATGGTCACCTTACGTTTCTGAAAGTTTAGCTGACCAAAAGAATTGGGCACAGGATTTTCCAGAGCAAGTAGCTGGTTCGACAACTGCCATCACTAGAGCTGAAAAAATGTTTGGAGAAATAGGGAAAGACGTAAATAAATTTGCAGCTAAAATAACAGATAAAAGTCCACAAGCAGACCATTTAAGAAATTTACCTATGCTTAGAAAATTTCTTGAAGAAAAGGGAAATACACAAATTGACCAAGGGTCTAGTGCAAAAATTCACCACACTCCAGACATGGGTAACAAAATTATTAAAACTCAAGCTGGAAGTCCTGAAAAAGCTATGCGAGAGCAAATGATGCTTAATAAGTTAGAGGATTTAACACCTAAAACTAATACCTATGTAACGTCTAAAGCTAACTATCAAGTTCAGGACAAGGTGAAGCCATTAAGAAATACAATATACGATGAATACACTAACACTCCTGAATGGCTCAAAATTCACGACAATTATATCTCTGATGTGGATGCAATGGGGGAATTAATTAAAAAAAGAGGAATTAATCCACTTGATTCTAGTGTAAACAATTCATACCTTGACCCTATAACTAAGACAATTAAAACGTATGATGTAGGACAATTCAAAGACCTTAGTTCAAAATATGACCCAAATGGCACTTTTAATTTAGATGACATTTTACAACTAAATAACACTTTAAAAAAACCAGCTAACATGGTAGTAAACCCACCAACGATGATTAAAGATAAACTTTTTAAAGAGGCAATACAATCCGATGTTCCAAACTACATAAACGAAATTCTACGAATAAAGCAAGGTGGCAAATAAAATGCCTGAAAGTTTAATTAACAAAGCTAAAGGAATTCACTCCAATAATAACATATTTAGTGCTGCACCAGCAGGTTCTATGTCTGAGGCTGTTAATGTTGTCATTGATAAAAGCGAAGTGGTTGAACCTCGTCGGGGATTTTACCAATATGGCACCCTTGCAGGATTGGCAAAGCAATTATTAAATTATAAAGATAGAATACTCGCTCATGTTGGCACTACACTAGTATACGACTCCGATGAAGCTGGTGATTTTAATGCTGTTTCAGGACTTAGTGTTTCTGAGGTGGATGCTATTATAAAACTACGTTCTATTGAAGCCAATGGTAACCTATATTTTACAAGCTCTACTGGTATTAAAAAAATATCAGCTCGTACCGCAGCCGACCTAGCTACTGTATCTATCGAAAATGCAGGGGCGGTTAAGGCTACTAATTTAATAGCGTCTACCCTATATACCCAAGTAGGGTTTCTTGACCCAAACTCGAAGGTAAGCTACCGATTAGTTTACGGTAAAAATGATTTAAATGAAAATTTACTATTAGGTGCTCCTTCTCCAATAGCAACTGCATACAATTCTAATGCAAATGATTCTTGTATTGTAAGTTTATCTTTTGACCTACCTGCCCTAGTTGCGGCAGGAGACTTCTATCAAATTTATAGAACAGGATTGTCTAGTGGACTTACTACACCACTTCCATTAGTTGAGCCAGCCGATGCAGGTGACGAAATGTACCTAGTTCTAGAAGACACCATTACCTCTGCTCAAATAACTGCTGGAACTATAACCGTTAGTGACCTCACTCCAGATGATTTTAGAAGAAACGGTGCCCTACTTTACACAAATCCAGTTTCAGGTGAGGGTATAACACAATCTAATGATGTTCCCCCTTTCGCTAAAGACATTTGTTCATACAAAGGATTCACATTCTTAGCTAATACCGAAACAATACAACGACTAAATCTAAATGTTGTGGCCGTAGACGACATTGTGGAATTTTCTGGTGGAACGCCAACTACATTCACCGTAATAGATGGAGTTGGAACCCCTATTTCATATAGATTTAGCGGTAAAAAAGAAACCTATACTATAGATTATACTGGAATGGCAGCAGGAGATTTTCTAGCTCCAGCAGCAAATACCGCATATTATTTTAAACTACATTCATCTAGTGATGAAAGAAAATACTATGTTTGGTTTTACGATGCAGTAGGTGTTCAGGTTGAACCAGTTATAACTGGTTATATTGGTATTAAGGTAACTGTTGTTGCCGCCGACACACCAAATGTAAAAATGACAGCAGCCCGTACTGCAATTATGGATAATTGTGATGATTTTAACATAACCCACACCACAGCAACAGAATCATTCGTTGTGGTTTGTGCCAATAATGGTGATGTGTCTACCATCACTACAACTGAAACCTTCCCAAATGTTGCGTTTACTTGGGCACAAGATGGCATTGGTGTTGGTGAAGACCTAACTAATAATCGTATCTTCCTTCCTGCGGTTCCTGCCACTGGAGCAAATGGTCCTTCTGTTTCTCAACAATTAGAACAAATGGGTAAAAGCATGGCCCGACTTCTAACTAGAAAAGATGCCATAGTTAATGCTTATTATATTTCAGCGTTTGACGACATTCCGGGTCAATTATTGCTAGAACAAAAGTCTACCACTGGTGCTGCGTTCTATTTAAATTCTAATGCAGCAGCCGATACGTTCAATCCTACTGTTCCAGCAGCATTAACAACTTTAGTTTCATCAAATGAAGTAAGACCAAATCGTATATATTATTCAAAATATCAACAACCTGACGCATTTCCTTTAGTAAATTATTTAGATGTTGGACCTAAAGATAGAGAAATTAAACGCATCATACCACTTCGAGACTCATTATTCATTTTAAAAGAAAATGGTATTTATAAGCTTACTGGAGACACTGCCGTAGCTGGTACTAATAACTTTAACATAGTTGAATTCGACTTCTCTATGCAAGTGTTGGCCCCAAATACCGCTACAGTGCTAAACAACCAAATATATGCACTAAGCACTCAAGGGGTCATTGTCATTAGTGATACAGTTGTCAGTGTTGTTTCTCGCCCTATTGAGAATCAAATCTCTAAGCTACTAAAGTCAGGAAGTTCTTACAAATCCGTTTCTTTTGGAGTTCCGTATGAAACAGATCGTAGTTATTTATTATTCACAGTTGATGATAACCCTGATACCGTTGTGGCAAATCAAGTATTTAGATACAACACATTTACCGATACATGGACTAGATGGGACATGTCTAAAACTTGCGGTATAGTAAATTTTGCTGACGATAAGCTATACTTAGGTGCCGCCGATCTTAGTTTAATCGAAAAGGAAAGAAAATCTCTATCTAGACTAGATCATACTGACCGTGAGTATTTAATTTCAATATCTGCCGACGGAGTGAATACCACTACAGACGAAATTAAATTAAATTCATTAACTAATGCTGCCATTGGTGACGTTCTATTGCAAAGACAGTATTTAACCACAGCCGATTTTAATAGAATGTTGACTAAATTAGACCTAGACATTGGAGTAACTGATGTTAATTATTCGTCAACTCTCATCACTAGCTATGGTGACAATTTAAGACTTAGTTTGGAAGATTTAGCAACAAAGCTAGACGCCGACACTGGAGTCACTGACACTAATTATGCTGCGGCCATTGCCGATGCCACCCACACAATCACAGCAAACAGCATTGCATCCCAGACAGTAATAACTATTGGTGCTCACACCATTCAAGCAAATAGATATGTTACCATTACGGGTTCAAACAGTACCCCAAGTATTGATGGCACACACAAAATCACTGCCGTTGGTGCCACCACTATAACTATTGCCGTTGCGGTCACGGTGGCAGGAACTACAGGGACAGTGAGAACCGACATTAATAATTTTAAAGATTATCAAGTATGTTTTAACATTATAGCAGCTAAACTAAATCTAGACTCGACTGTTTTCTATACAAACTACCAACTATCTTCTGGTTATGTTGATTTTGAATCCCCAATACTTGCCAGAAATCTAACCATTAATGCCGTCGAAGTGGCACAAGTCCAGAAGATGATTTTTGGTGCTGCGTACATTTTTAAAGCCATTGAGAGCTACATTGTCTACAATCCTCAATTTTTCGGTGACCCTTCTGTTGAAAAACAAGTAAGTGAAGGAACTCTAATGTTTGAAGACAGCAACTTCTCTAAGGCCACTGTCGCTTACGCCACCGACAAGCATCCTTCTTTCGCTGAAATAACCTTTGATAAGAGTGGTAATGGTGATTTTGGTCAATTTGGCTTCGGTGAAGTCAATTTCGGTGGAGTGGCAGCTCCCGTACCATTAAGAACCTACATTCCTATGTCTAAACAACGATGTAGATTTATGAATATAAAGTTTCTACATAATGTTGCCCTAGAAAAATATGCGCTATATGGTGCTAGTTTGAAGTTTAGACCATACAATACTAGAGCATATAAGGCATAATTATGGGTAAATTAGGCATACCATCAACAATTCGTTTAGAAGACTATAAAGAAGAAGACCGTGAGATGATGGAGAAGCTTGCAGGAGCGCTTAATCCCTTCATGGAAGACGTTTACCGTCAGCTTAATGGTAACCTGAACACCGACAATTTAACTCGTCAGATAGGCAATGTGGACGTTAGAATGAGCGCTGCTGGTGTGGTAGTAAATTCACCTCAAATCAAATTAAGACTAAAGGCTAGGGTTTCAGGAATTCAGGTCATTTCAGCTCAAAATCTAACAAATGCCACTACTTACCCTACTACAGCTCCGTTTATATCGTATACGGTGTCGGGTGATTTAGTAACCATTAAGAATATAACAGGATTACAAGCTAGTTCTGAGTATAGACTTGTAGTCGAAATAATAGGTAATTAACAAGTATAAGTAGGGAGCAACACTCCTAAATAAGAGGAATAACAGAATGTCAGTATCATTATTTGATCGAAATAGAGAAGATGAACTAAATGCCGATGGTTCTCCAAAGAATCCAACTAATCAGAATTCTGGAATTAGCTCGTTTTCTACTGGAATGAACGCAAATGGTGGTCAAAAACAAGGGTCTGGTAGATTTACCAACCTACAAAAATACATTAGCGCCAATGAAGGTGCTGGTGAGCAAATTTCAAATAAAATCTCTAGCGGAGTTGACAATCAATATAAAGCATTTGACCAAGATTTTAACAAAAATCAATCAAACGTAGACGCTGAAATGAACAAGTCTAAAGACCTATTTGACACCTCTGGTGAAGACTATAAAAATAAATTGAACACATTTAACACTGGACTTAACTCATTTGGTAGTATGACCAACAGGGACCAATTTGACCAAACGGGTAAAGACATTGTTGGGTTCTATAATGCTAATAAAGATGGGTTTAACAACATTAAATCTGGTGGTGGATTAGATCAAGCCGCACTACAAACTACTCAAGGTGTAAACCAAGGATTATTAGGCAAACAACAAGAGGGAATTAGTAATCAATTAAAAAACATTCAATCTGAAACTGGTCGTTATGATTTAATGAAGCTAGCGGCACCTAAAGCTGGTGGGCTATCTCAAGGTCAAAATAGATTAGATCAACTATTTTTTCAATCAAGTCCAAATGCTGTTAAAAATTTACAAAACACTTTTCAAGCTCAAAACACTGCCGTTGGTGGAAATCAAAATGCGTTAAATATGCAAAAAGATGCTCTAGGTGCTTTAGTTAGTAGAGAAGATGCTTTAACTGGTAGTTTACAATCTGGAGCTAATGATGCTCAAAGTGCTTTTTATAATAAATTAAATCAACAAAAGAATTATGATGATGTAAATGCTGCTCGTACTGGACTGTATAATGACTACTTAACCCAAATGCAGAGCAAGAACTACTCACAGGATTTAGCTAATATGTTGGGTGTTAATGGATTACAAACATACAACCCTACTGCTGCGCCGCCTGTTTTTGATAATGTTAGTCAAAAAATGACAACTCCTGTTGCTGGTGTAGTTGGTCAAAATCAAATTGCCGATAATCAATTTAGACAATACAACGTAAACACCACTGCGGCAGATGCACTAACGGGTGCCCCTATTAGTAGTAATTATCTAAGCAAAGGTTCTGATGCAGCTAACTTTCAAGACCTATTACGACAACCAGATTTCGATACCTATAATGCTTTAGACGCTCTAGCTGGAAATTCTAAAGGTAAAGCCACTGGTACAACAACATTGAATCCTGCTGTTTCTAAAAATATAAATAACGATCTTGCTAGAGATGTTTCATTACAAAACAAAGACTTTATGGATAACAGAAATAAAAATTACATAATTCCGGGTGTTAATGAGGTATATAGCAATCTAAATGACTACTTATATACGGGAAATTTAGACCCTAAATCAAGACCATCAGGTTCTACTGAACAAGGTAGATCAATTGAATTAACTCCTTCTTGGCAAACTGCTTTACAGCGCATGGTTGATGGTGCGGTTAATGAATCTGGTGTCAAAAATGTAGCGACGATAAATCAAGACGACACTAGAGAAAAAGAAGCGTACAAACGCTTTAAAGGATTATTATAATGGACCCACTTACAATGATGGCAATAGCCTCAGTAGCAGCGCCAGTAGTCGGTGGACTAATGGGACAAAATGCCGCTAGTGGTGCTAGAACAGCATCAGAAAACGCGTATAAAAGAGCGCTAGCTGAGTTCTCTGGACTCTCTGTTCCACAACTTAGTCAATTAGACCTAGCTGAACTACAAAATATGGGTCAATTAATGAACGCCCAAGAATCAAACATAGATTTAGGACCTGCTGCTGCCGAGGGCATCATATTAAATCCTGCTGCTAGAGCTGCACAAGAAGCCGCATTAGCTTCTTTTCAACAAAAAGCTCAAAGTGGTATATCTCCTGCTGACCTAGCTCAATTTGAATTAAATAGACGTTCTGCTGCAAGTGAAGCCGAAGCCAAATCTGGTCAAATTATGCAAAATATGCAATCTAGAGGTATGGGTGGAAGTGGTGCTGAACTAATTTCTCGTCTACAAGCTGGACAATCTGGAGCTGACAGACAAGCACAATTAGGGATGCAACAAGCGGTAGCTGCACAGCAAGCTAGAGAAGCCGCAACTAGAGATATGTTCAATTCTGGTTCTGGAATGAGAAATCAAGACAATTCTGAACAACAATATCTAGCTAACGCTCGTCAAAACATTATGAACATTAATAACCAAAATAGAATTAGTAATCAACAACGTAATGTTGCTGGTCAAAATCAAGCAAACCAATGGAATATGCAAAATAAACAAAACATTGCTAACCAAAATACAGGATTTACTAATCAAGAACGTATGTACAACACTACTCAGTTGCCTCAACAAAAATTTAATAACCAAATGTCTTTGGCGTCAGCTAGAGCAGGGGCAAATACCAATTATGGTAATCAACAAGCTCAACAAGCAGCTAACACTGCCGCAGGATGGGCACAAATGGGACAAGGTGTTGGTCAAGGACTTACTTCACTAGCTATGGCTAAACCTAGTGGTGCTAGCCAAGTAGCCAATCAAAACACTATGAATAATCTTCCAGTTTGGAACCCTGCTACTCAAAGATACGAATAGGAAATATAAATGGCATACGAATTAACTGCTGATGAAGAACTGCAACAAAAATTACAAGATATGCAAGATGCAGAAGATAATCCAGAAGATAACGAACCTGCGATTGAAGACTCTGCTGTGTTGGCCGATAATGCTGACGTTGACGACACTCAAACTAAATTAGCCGAATATCAAGCATTAAAAAATAAATTAGCTGGTGGCACTACCATTCCTAAAGGTCCTCAAGGTGGATTTAGAGCTTCGGATTATGAAGGTAAAACTTTGTTAAATCCGTCTGGTTCGCCACAATCAAATGATGTTATCGGTGCAAATCAAGCTCAAATTGTTGCTCCTGTTCAACAACAAGCAGCTCCAGTAGCTAATGGCGCTAGTTTTGAGCAATATGTTCAAAAATTAGCTGAGTTACAAAAATTACGAAATAGCAATAATACAACTATTGGACTTGGTGAAGCTGGTTCAAAAGTAGCTCAAGGTATTTCTAGATTAAGTGGTGGTGTCATTGATGATAACGCTTCCGCATACAAACCATTAAGAGAAAACGCTGGACAAGAAGTTAAAGACTACGAATCACTAATGAAATCTTATCGCACTATGTCTGGAAAAGGCATGACTACTAGACCTACACAACAATCTAGCATGTTTGGTAAAGACGCCTCTGGTCAACTATTTCCATTGACGTATGACCCAAATTCAAATACTTACATAAATGGAGTAACTGGTAAACCAATATCGCCCGATACTAAAATTATAAGAAGCACAATGAGTAATGATGCCTTTGGAAATAAAGTAACTCTTGGTTCTGACGGGGTTGAAGTGTTATCTACATCAACTAGAAAAGACTCACCAGAGTCAGTTAATACTAATTATGAAAACACTACGAGCTTTAATCCTGATAAAGTACAGGCCAAAGCCTTAGATTCGGAAACTAAAAGAATTGATACATTAACTCAAAAAATAAACGAAAAAACTGATGCTACTTTTAGATTAAAGTCAGCATTAGCAACCAATAATAAACTAACGGGTTCTCTAGTTAGAACTCAAATGCCTCGTCTATCTGGTGAGGTAGGTAATTTAAGTGAAACAGAGCAAGCAGCATGGGCTGGTTCTAAAGCCTTGCTAGACAGAATAGACCAATACTTAACGGGCGTTGGTGATTCAACTATTACACCAGAGAATAAAGCACAATTAATTGAAATGATTGACATATTTGAAAAAACCGCAGTTGGTGCTAGAGATTCTATTATGGATTCTTCTGCTACTCGTTTAAATATGGTTCATCATATTCCAAAAGAATTTGTCAAGAAATCGTATGGCGACCCTAGATCATACGCTAGTAATCCAAGTGCTAAAAAAGTGTTAAAAACTGAAGTGAGTAATAAAGGTAGAACAAGAATTACATACACTGATGGGTCTGTGGAGATTAAATAATGAGTGATGCAGAAGTATGGACAGAAGTAGAAGATGATGGTGTAGTTAAACCTACATTAGCGGCTTCTATAACTAAATCAAGTGCTAGTGGAGAAGATACGTCTTCTGTTGATGAGGTTTGGAATGAAGTTCCAAATAAAGACTACTCTTACACTGATTCTTTTGAAAAGGGTGTAGAGCAAGGTGCCACTTTAGGTTTTGCTGATGAAATGAAGGGTGGAATAAACGCTGGTTTGTCTGCTGGTCAAACCCTATTACATAAGTTAGGAATAGCCGATAATCCTTCACCATACGCCGTAGATGAACAAATGCAAGCTGATGGCTTTATTATGCCAGATGCTAACGGTAAGTCTCCTTATGCCGATGCTAGAGACGATGCTAGAGTTGATTACAATGCTGCACAAAATGCTAACCCTAAAATGAATTTCTTAGGAAACCTTGCTGGTGGATTGATAACTACACCTCTAGCGCCAGCCAAACTTATTGCTCCGTTAGGTTCTGCCGCAAAAATGGCACCACTTGCAATGGATGCAGTTAATGTTGGTAGAAATGTTGGTATTGCAACTAAAGTTGCGGCAAATTCAATTCCCTTATCTCTTGTTGCTGGTACAGGAATGTCAGAAGGAAATAACGCTTTAGACATTGCTAAAGATGCTACTATGTCGGCTGGTGTTGGTGCTGTGCTATCTCCTGCTCTACATGCGACTATTCCCCTTGCTGGAGAAAAATTAGGAAAAATTAAAGATAACATGGTCGAAATAGCCGACGCAATTCCGGGTGAGCCTGTAACTAAATTCAAATTAGGATTAAAAGGTATAATTGGAATTAGCAAAACCGCTAAGACTAAAATTGAAGATATTATAAATACTCAAGTTTCTATGTTAAAAGGTAAAGTAGACGAAGTTGGTCTTCAACGACAACTTAAAGCTAACGATATGTTAAAAGCTAACGCTTCTTCTGTTGAACAAAATCATCAAGAACTAGCGGCATTACAAAATGATTTACACGAATATAAAACTAATGCCACTCGACACGCTAATGATGAAATTAAAACGATTCATGCTGACCAAAAAGCATCATTAGAAAATCAAATAAAATTAAAACAAGCAGAAATTGATGCTAGACTTGAAGACTATCAAGAAAACACTTATAAAGTGGCTTCTGATTATGAAAAACAACATCAAAATGTTGTAGATAATTATAATAGATTAAAAAATAATAAAGCTGGAGTTCTAGATTCTACAGAACCAGACGACATTGCTAGAGATGTGCAAGACGCACTATTAGCAGATAAAGACTATTTAAGTGCTGGATTTGAAAGTGCTGATGGCGCACTATTAGATAACAATATCAGATTTAAAATAGACAAACCTGTTGCCAAGCTAACCGAAAACATTGAAGGTTTAGTAAAAGGTAAAAGTGGTGACACGGCTGATGCTATTAGAAAAACAAATGCTGACATTATAAATCAATTATACCCATATTTAACTGATGGTGCGATAGATCGTAATTCATTAAAAACACTATTAAATGGTTCTAAAAATCAATATGGAACTAAGGACCCTTCTGGATTAAAAATTCTTAGAAATTCTATTCCAAAAGATATGCGCTATTTATATGATAATGCTTTAAGAGGATTAGATAAAGAATTAAGAAGCGCACAAGATGGACAACTTAGACAACTTGGCTATACAGCACTAGCAGATGAATACCAAGCGTTAAATAAAGGTTGGTCAAAATATCTTGAACTTAAAGACACATTTCTACCAGAATCATTAAGTCGAGAACACCCAGAGTATAAATCTGCTATTGTTACTCAAGTTAAAGATATGGGTAAAAGAGGTGTAGAAGATGCCGCCACTGGTAGAGGGGCTTCGCTATACAATTTAGTTAATGAAAATGCTGATGCTTTACCTAATTTTGGTACGATGAAAGACCGATTCGACGACTACATCAATCGTTATAAACAAAATATCAATGCTACTAATTTGAATGAAAATAAAATAGCAAACATTAAAAATATGCTATCTGATTTAAAGAAATATGCTCATGCGCCAAATGAAAGAAGCCACGACCCTGTTATTCAAAATATGTTAAGAGCTAATGTCAACGACGAAAACATTATGCAAGGACTTCAATCTAAAATTGGAAATGAAAACGCATATCCATTAGATGTTAAAAATCAACTAGCCGCTAAAGAAGAATTCTTGGCAGATTTAAAGCTTCCAAGTCCACAAAACCCTGTATTTGTCGATAAAAACCTATCTATTCAAAATAAGCTAGCTGAAATTAAACGCTTAAAAGAAGAAGCCGTAGGAATTATGGCTCCGCAGAAAAAAGACTATGCTATTGATAAGCTAATCGGAATGGGCATTGAAGATCAACAAAAATATCTAAACGGCCTAATTAAAGCGGCAGATAGAGAACGTCAACTAGGTGGACTAGGAAGTAAAACCGAAGAACTTAAAAAACTAGTAGAAGACATTGGTGTAGACAGGGCTACGTTTGACCCACAAGTTAAAGAAATGCAAGATTTAATTATGGCTCATGGTGATGATATTGACCTAGCATTAGGTTCGTCAGGTAGAACGGCTGGTTCTATAAGTGATATTGTCGGATTTGGTAGTAATTTACTTGGTAAGTTAATGCCTAATAAAATAGCAGGTAAAGGTATGGGAATGTTAAACCAAGCTGCCGATGCTGTCGGTAATGTTAAAGCAATTCCTACTAAAAATGGAGCTATGTCATTAGAAGAATTAATGTCGTCCATTTCAAACAAACCATTAGAAGATGTAATGAAATTAGATGCCACAGGGCAAGCAGCATTAAAGAATAGCTTAATACAGATAAGTCCAGAAGTACGAAAATACTTAGAAGAAAAGAGGGCAAAAAATGGACAACAATAAAATATCAGAAGACATAGCAGAACTAAAGATGCTAATAACTAAGCAAGAATTTTCAATTTCAACCATTATGGCCACGTTAGATAGACTAACAGATTCAGTAGTGATGCACGTTAAGCGTAGTGATGCCATTGAAAGTTTAGTTAAGATGCTAACCGAAGAATTAGGAAATTTGCGTACCGAGCATGATTTAGCTAGAACGCTGTTAGTGGCTAGAATTGATGCTGAAAAGGTATCTACTGATAATAAAAGTGAACTACTTTGGACTGTTCTTCGTACTGTTCTCTATACACTTTCATCAGTCGGTGCTGTTCTTCTTGCGTTGCATGAACTTGGCATTTTGGATAAAATTCTCAAGTAATTTAGGGTGCTTAAGTAGCTTATCTAGCTTACCTTCGGTAATGCGTACCATATTAAATGCCTGATAATACATATAGGCCTTAGGGTTTTCTTTAATAAATTTAGCATCTAATAAGTCTCTCACCTCAGAAGTCATAAAGTTTCGTACTTGTATGTACTCTTTAAACGTAAGACTTTCTGGATTTCTTTTTCTATCTAAATTCTCTACCACATACATTTCAGTTAGTTCAGGATTTCTCACATACCACCAACCATCATTTTCATCATTAAGTTCTTTGTCTATTGAATTTAAAAAGCCATTAGCCTTACCTACACTAAATAGGTCGTTATTTCGATAATTATTAGAATCAGTACAAGTTTTAGCTAGAGCTTTGGTGTTATGTATATGACCACTAGTAGGTACACCACGTTTATCTTTAGATATGGCCCCACCAATGTATTCATCCATAAATTGAGCATACCAACGTAATTCCTCTGGACTTAACTTCTTCAAGTAGTCGGCGTCTAAATGTTCCCATCGTACTCTGGTATTTTTATTATGTTCTAAAGATTCAAGTCTTACGTTTCGCTTGAGTCTTCTTTTTTTCGTTTCCATTTTTCACTAACTCTTGGTTCTGGATAGATAGATCAAATCCCTGTGGGTGAATGTAGTAATGACGAAGGTCGCTTACTTTCTTAGAATTAAAATATAGTTTAAATTTAGTGAAAAAAAAGGCTTGTCCTCGGGGTTTAGAGCCTATGCTTCTAGCCCATTGGCAATACTTATCATAAATCATAAAGGCTGGTACATGAACAGTACCATGAGGCTTTAAATCAAGTTCTTGAATGAATTGTCTAACATGGTCTAAATGAGACTCAGAAGCTAACCGTTTTTTAATTGGCGTCTTTAATTTTTGTCTAGCAATTTCTATTAGTTTAGGTATGTTCTTTTCGTTTTTGTTATTTTCCAATGGCTTTCGTTACCAATCCACCAGCAACTACACCACCAATAAAATAGAGCACCTTAGTCCAAGTGTTTTTAGAGTCTAATTGCTCTTGTAATAATTCGGTTTGTATTTCTAGGTTTATTTTTTGTTTTTGAACATTAATAAGTAGGTCGTTTTGTGAAATGATGGCGGCGTCTCTAGCTTCATTTTCAGCCATTTTAGTATTGACATACACCTGAGCTTCTTTATCTAATAAGAAACCAGCAAAAGGGGTTTTAACTCCCTTTTCTAAGTATACAATTTCACCACTAGCAGTAGACACAAATAGCGAAGCGGCAAGTAGCAAAGCGACGAATTTCATTAGTGACCTTTCATGTTTTTTTCAAAAGTGGCCTTTACTTCATCGGCAGATTTAGCCGACTCAGCCGCAGCAACATTTTCAATAGCTACCATCTTCTCGTCTACTTGAGCTTGAAGACTTTTTTCTTCGGCTTTAAGTTCTTTGTTTTTATCATCAATTTTACCTAGTAACAATCCTACGATGAATTGCTTACCCCAAACCGCAGCAGCCACAACGCCAATTAACATTGCTAAACCAAATCCTAAATCCATTACTCCACCTTTTCATAAGTTTCTAAAAATACATCTTCGGCACAGGGATAGAATTCACCCCTAACACCCTTAATAACATAAGAACCAACAAGACATTTCATTCGTCCCTCTGGTGTCTTAATATATAAAGTACCATCACTCTCAATATCAATATGAGGAACAGCACCTAGTTCGACTAGTTTAAAATAAGATTCTTGGTCGTCATTGACCCATTGTACGGCTTGTATTGGAATTGGTAATTTAACGTATGAGTCAATCATTTTTCTTCCTTTTCAGGCTCACCAGAATCAACTTCCAGCTCTCCATCATCAACGTCCACTTTAAATTTACTAATAGAGCGTAGTAGATAGAATACTAGCATAAGTCCAGAATAACCAATGGCGCACAGAACGCCAAGCTTGAGGTCGGTGTTCAAGGCTATACCAATAGCCACTAAAGCTAAAGCGTTAGCAACATGGGCAAATAGAAGCGAAACAGACCCCATTCCAGACCTATTATCAAAGGCACTAGGTAGGTATAGACCATTTTTAGAAGAAAATTCAAATAATGCTTTAATTTTATCAAACATAGCTTATTTTACCTACTTTTACGCGCTTTGTCAAGTCTTTTTTTAATAATTCTTGACTTTCCTCGTATTTCGTTCTCTCTGGCTGTTTTTTCGGAATGGCATGGTTTTTTACATAAAATCTGTAAGTTATTGATTTCACACAACAAATTAGGAACATACTCATTCCAGTCGGAAAATCCTTCTTCGGTGTCCACCACAGGATTTATATGGTCCACACACACTTCTCGTCTATCGTAGAGCTTTTTACAACAAGCACACTTAAACATCATTTTAGTGCGTACATTGCCGTTTTTATAAAACCCATCATTAACCACCACTTTAGCGGCGTTTAGTGCTTGATACTTATACTTCCAGCGCATAGAGGCTCGACGTAGTGTTATAACCCTAAGTTGATGTAGGGTTAGTTCTTTTTTCTTTTTTTTAGCCATTAAAAATGCTTTTTATAGAAAGTGTGTACTAGTGACTCTAGTTCTTTAACTTGTTCATCAGTTAAAGCCATACCTTCGCCCTCAGAAGTATAAATCCAGAATTTATCAGCATAGTCTTTTTCACATAATTTATAGTCACCAATAGTGACGATATTTTCTTCCATTATTTTAGTCTCTTTCTATCACCACAAGAATCATTATCACAAGTAACAATAACCTTATCCAAAATCTCATATTCATCGTAAAATCCGACAAAGCATTTGTCACAAGACTTTCTTCTTTTAATTTCGATTGGTTCTGGCGCTGGTTCTGGTTCCAGTTGTTCATATAAGTGCTCTCGTTTTAATGAGTGTTTTAGTCGTTTAGTTAGTGATCGTACTTCCTTTTGAAGTTCCCTAATGATGCCTTTAAGATGCTCTGTCTCGCTTTTGTCCTGTTTTCGGTCCCTTTGTTGCGACATTAGTTTTATTATCCTTTAAAAATTGTACAGTTTCGTTAATAGTAGTATCATACTGTTTTTGAAGAATTATCATTTCTTTTAGTTTACTCTGATAATCTTCTATCTTGGAGTCTAATGATTCTTTTTCTTCATTTAACCAAATTAACTTTTCCGTAATGGCTTCTCTAATAAGTGCGTTCATTTTCTTTTTGCCTTTCGAGCTTTAGGTTTAGACTCTGTAGTTAAAATTCCATATTTTCTAGCTGTAGTAGTTCCAAACCAATGATCGGGGGCATCTAATAGCTTGTCTAATTCTACTTTAGTTAAATTACTTCTAGATACTAGTAATTTTGAAGTGTGCTTATCTTGAAACTCAACTTCATTAACGTCATTTCTTGTATCTTTAGTTTTACCCTCGGTAGCATGACTAGCTGAGTGCATCATAAATCTAGTGTTAGCGCTAGCAAATCGTCTATCACCAGCAATTAAAACTATAATGCCCATTGAGCATATTTTACCAACAGCATATATGATAGTAGGACTAGGCGAAGACCTAATAAGGTCGTATATAGCCATACCATCATGTACTATTCCACCATTAGACGATAAATATATAGTAATTGGGTTATGATTTATTGTGTTTAGTTTTATTAATGATTTTAGTAGGAAGCTATACATTGGTTCAGCAATGATGCCAGTAAGCTCAATAATCCTATTTTCAACATCAATTCCAGTAGATAACCATGTATCATCTGAATGAGGTGATGCAACTGGCGGCATAGCAATTTCAGAATCATCTTCTTTTTTAGTTCTTTTAGGTATTTTAAACATATTACCCCTTTAGAGATTTACGTTTTGCCATTGGAAGCAAATTAGTTTTACCTTTGAGTTCTTTACCGCATTTAGAATTAGTACAGATTAGTCTATCAAATTTACCAGTGTTAGTATAGATGTACGGACTGAGTTTGTGTATAATAAATGATTTTCCACCACAAGTGCAGACATTCTCTAAACCGTCGTGATATACGTCAAAGTTTATAGATTTATCCCATTTTTTCAACACATGAAACACCTCTTGTAATACAATAGTGTCTCTAATGTTATAGGCTTTCATTTCTTCCCAAGCAGCCTTAATGCCCTTAATGCAACCAGTCCACATCAGTTGTCCAGCAAATTTACGCTCAGTTAGTTTAGTGTGTTTAACACCTAAAAATTTAGCTAAATACTCTAGTTTATTAGAAGTGAAAGCAAACTTAGATGAAGCTATTTGTTTAGTATCAATATGTCTAAAACTAGAAGGGGGGTTCATACCATGTTTAATAAAACGAGCATAGAGCTTAGGAACGTCAAATTTCTTACCATAGTGAGTAATAACAATATCGGCCTCATCTAGTAGTTTCCAAATTTGTTCTAATAAGCTTTTATCATCATCTAGGTCTTTAGATTTTCGATTGTCAGCATACATCACTTCATCGTCTGGTGCATCTAACCATTTAGCCGACCAAGATAGAACTGACCAGTCATTTTCAATTTGATTAAGAGCTACATTATTATCCCATAAACCCCAAACATAAGCTAGTAGAGGTTTAGTTTCAATGTCAAACACTAGCGCTCGAACTGCTGGCTTGTCTATATGTCTATAGAAGGTTTTTCTAAGAGAATTAGAGGTGCGCCCTTTGAATTGTTTTTTAAGGTCTTCCCACGAAGCGCCCTTATTTCTTAACTCTATTAACGATTTAATTTGTTCAGGATTCATCTATTAGTATTCTCCTGTAATGCAGTATATTATACTAGTGCGTACTTGTCAAGCAATTTCTTATAGTTTTTTACTAATGAGTAGTTATTAAAGGGAGTTAGGTCTAAAATGTTCTCAAAAATCTCTATAGTGCAATATAGACGCTTTAATAGGTGACTAACATCGTGATTATCGCCATTCCACTTGTCAGGCAGTAGTAGGCCATAAGTGTACTCACGTTTAGTAGTAGTTTTTGGACCTTTTTTTAGTTCTTTAGTGGTGACAATATCTTCAAAACCCAAAACCGCAGGAAATAAGAAATACTTATCACCTTGCTGGACTAGTTCTTCGTGTTTTATCGCATCCCAGACATTAGTCTCATTAGCTCTAATGCCCTTTTCCTTGAGTTCAGCTTTGGTATAGGCTTCATGTCCCTTGGCGGCTAAAACGGACTCGGTAGCGCTGATTTTAGAACACCAAGGCATTATATCGGTAATAGTCATGGCTTTATGTACATAGGACTCATATATGTCTACTAGTGAAGCTTCTTTGTCATTTAGTATGGCATCTACCATTTCTTGCATCATTAGCACTATGATTGGCTCTTTTTTGGCAGATTTAAAAGCAGAACCCTTAGTTTGCTTTCTGTCTGATTCTTTCTCTTTAGTGGGGTCATATAGAATGTAATTCTTAGCTTTTAAGACAATACACTTCTTATAATAGCCATCGTCCTCGTATATCATAAACTCAGGCATTAGTTTATTAATTTCACCTAGTAGAGATTGAATTTCCTCTTTAGTGAACATAGTCATATCAGGCTTACAGAAACTTATGCTGTCTGTGTCCGTTGGGCCGATGATAAAGTTATGATTTTCCATTAGAATATGCTACCCATTGCGTTTAAATCTATAACATCTTTAGAGCGATTATATAGTTTTTTATAATGTAAAATTTGGTCTTCTCTTTGAACTTTAAATCCGTCAAATACATCATACTCTATATTTCGAGTTTGGTCAAATACAAAAATGTTGTAAGTGTGTTCAACGTCTAGTGAATGAGCATAACACAAGTAGCCATCATTAACTCTAACGTAAACCCAATCGTCCTTACTAATGGGTTGAAAATCCTTACTATTCACCGGAACTAGCGATATGAAGTCTAAATCGCCTACGTCTCGATGTGGTAATGAACCTCTCCACATTAACGCTAATGACCCACATAAAATGTAGTCATGTACTAGCATGACTTCTTTAGCTTTTTTTAGTGCTTCTTCAAATTTCATTGATCTTCTCTCCATTTTTTCTCACATAATTGACAAGTATGATCTACCCAATAGCTATCAGAAGCAGGTCCATCATATCCACCAGTATATGCACCATTTTTACTTTCAACTGCGGATTTAGGATGAGAACATTCTTCTTGAATTTCGCTAATCTTTTTGTATAAAATTTTAATTTCTTCATTTAATTTACTTATAATACTCATTTATCCCCCACTTTCGGCTTTTTCCCATTCAGCAAACCAATCACCATCAAATACGTCTTTAGTAATAATTACTTCATGTATTGGCTTATGTAGCTTCTGCATAATAGCTTTCATACTAGCAGAGCCTCGACTTTTACCATCCCAAATAAGTAGTAACTCATGGGCAAAAGCTCCCATTTGAGCATTTCGTTTATATCCAGCAGATTTACCGTATAAGTCCCAATTAGCAGGGAATGAATGTCCAGTAAGTCTATAGCGTCTAGCAAAATCTCTAGCACAACTATCAATGCCTCTAGCTTCCCCTTGTACAATTTCTAACCATTTAGCGGCAGGGTGAAGTTCTTTTTTATAAAATCTAAAAATATATTCTATTAGTAGCTTGTCGGTGGTAATTAAATCTCTAGAGCCAGCTATTAGTAATTTTAGTGGCTCACCTTCTTTTCGTAACTTAGATATGTTAATGCTCATTTTACGTCCTGACTAGCTATCCAATCCTGTACCTCTTTGGCTACGTCTAGATACTTCCTAGAAGGGGTGCCTCGAATTTCTTGACCAATGTTATAATGAGTCCATACTTTGTGACGTAAATCCTTAGGTAGCTTAAACCAATGCGTTTTACAACCCCATTCAGCAGGTTTTACTTGTTTACCACATTTAGGCCAATGACAAGTGTGTTCTCTAGTTTGAGTTTGACTTTTTACATATTTAACTTTAGCTTCTATGCTCATATTTTTCTCCATTAAAAGAACGACCTCTACTAACATTAGTTGCAACACTTTCCGTAATGCTTTCGAGGAATGATGATGGGACGAACCTTAGCCTTGCTAGCACCCACATTCTTGACCAAGTGTACACTTGATTGCACTCGTCTATCCATTTATGCGACACCATTGTTCTAAATTTCAACTATAGCTAAACAAATTCCACCATAATACCCGTTATGTTCGTTATGAGAACAGAACGTAATGCAACCCTCATTAGTCATTATTTCCATAAATTGTATTTCATGGTCACCATAAGCATCTTCAACATTAGGAGCATCTTTCAACGTAATGCCCGTTAGTATTTTACCATCTAAAAATCCTAAATTATCATCAGTAGTCATATAACGATGTTCACAACAAGACTGACCATCATCACTAATTTTGATTTCTACGCCATCATCAAAACCTAATTGTAGAGAATTATTTTCAAATGCAGCCTTTACTATTGTTTTACCATAGTATTTATCGGCAGAATGAGCCGAACCACCACCTAACATGTGTAACATTGCTCCAATACCTAACATAAAACTACTTCCTTTTCTGTTTGTATTTCTTCTATTTCAAAAGCTTCTGTTCTAGCTTGTACCACTTCGTCTTTTCCACACTTTTCTCTAAATATCTTGAACCAATGACTACTATCAAATCCCGAAGCCCATGCTAGAGTTTTATCTATGATGGCTCTAGTTTCTCTAGTGATGATGGCACCAATGGCAGGACAGTTGTAATTAAGCCCTCTAGTGATGGTGCAACCGTAAGCAGAGTTTATCACGATTTTCGCCGTGGCGTCAAGTATTAACCATATTGCGTCACCAGTTTCTTTAAATTTTTTCTTATACTCAAATCGTTGCAGGGTAAAGAATTTAACCATTTCATAAAAATGAGCAAATGGGTCTTTAGTAGCGTCATATAGTTTAAAACGAAGTATTTGACTAGGATAAGCCGCCTTTAAGTCGATTTTCACTAAGTTAGTATAGACCATAGGCACAGCAAACGAAATGCCACCAGCAACGTGTTCAGTAATTTCGGTGGTCTTTGCAATGCTATGACCAATTTGCATATAGCTTCTCACCATAATGTTATTAATTTGAGAACCAGTAGCAGAATTAATCATACCCTGAAAGCTCTTGCTTACCGACTGAGTGAATGTAAAGTATGGACCAACAAATTCATCGAATAATGTTAAAGCATCGTCAGAATCCTCAATGGCGTACTTTTTAGCTAGAATCCAATTCTCTGAATCCCCTTTTAAGTGTGCCTCGTAGTAACGTCCTATTTTACTAGCGTCAACAAAGGTACGGTCTTTTTTCTCTAGTCCTAAAAAGCGGATAATGCCCTTTAATTGATAGTTAGGGAATTTCTTTAAAGCATCTTTAGTGATGGATAAAAACATAGTGTCGCATATTTCTCGACCAAATATATGAGCATTAACATATTCAATAGTTAGAGAACCATCTACTCGCTTAGACGACTCCCACATATCAAAGCGCATGTTTGAGCCATTTCTACCTAGATTTAGTTTAACTCCTAGTTCGTTAGCTCTAAATACAATGTATGGTATATCAAAACCTAATATGTTATGACCTAGTATAATTGATGGGTTCATTAGACAAACCCACTTTATCCAGTCCTGCAACATAAGTTTTTCATTACCATTGTATTCATCTAGACAAAATGACTTGCGTACCACAACACCATTACGACGAAAGGTATTAGTAATGATGAGTATAAGAGAATCTGAATAGTGCTGTAGAGAATTTGTTTCAATATCGAAAGAAAGCGTTGATACTTCATGTGGTTTCATTCCTTTAAAATAGGTCATACCATTATATACTAATGATTGTTCTTTTTGGTCCCAAATACGGTAGTAGTCAACACCCTCTTTACGGAGAAGTTTGATAACACCTTCGCGTTGTTTCATGGTAGGGAATTTACCCATAAACTTAAAATGTTGTGACCCTGCTAGGTCTTCTTGTTTACTACTAATTTTTTCATCAGTTATGAACCAAAATACAGATGGCCGAGAGTCAGAAACAATCGACCCATCTTCTAGTTCTCTAAATACTATAAACTCACCATCATAGGTGTTCTCAACAGAAACAATACGTTCAGTTGGGTCTTTGCCATATACTAGGTGTGCTAGTTCAATTTCCGTCATGTTCTTCCTTTAAATTACTTCTATCATCAAAACGCTCAGGAAATTTAAGTTTAGCATAATCTAACGCTATTGTCAAAGGAACTCTCTCCAAATGGTCAGTGTCTACTATCATTTCGTCTATATGAGGTTCATATTTACCTGCTCGATGAAAAGAACCATGTTCTTTACCTTCTATATAAGCTTTAGCTAGACAAGTATACGCACCAATAGTATAGTTATGCGCTTCTTCGTTTCCATAGCGTTGCATTGTTACAACAAAAATTCTCATATAACGCTCATTCTTTCTAGTTCCATGCGAACTCGCTCTGGAGTGGTCTTTTTATAAGCTTCATTAAACATTTCACGACAAGCAGCTAGTGACTTCTTATCAGCCATAAATCTTAATTGAGCTAGGAATCGGTAAAATCTAAAAACTCTCAAAGAATCCTCTGCTATGCGGCTATGGGGGTTACCAATAAATCTTAAAGTTCTACTTCTAATATCGTCAAGTCCAGTATCATTAGGGTCAAATATAGTTTTAGTAAATGGATTTTCATATAGTGCATTACAAGTGAAGTCTCGTCTAGCCGCATCTTCCTCTAGTGTACCGATAGATGGTAGACTTTTAGAATTAATACCATCCTTACGAAAATTAGCCAGCTCATATTGTTCACCATTTTTAGATAGCACATATACTAGAAATGCCTCACCAACACCACTTATTTTCCAACCATTACTAAGTAGTTCTGGACTTAGTGTGTCCATTGGTGTGTCAGTAACCATGTCATAGTCATTTGCTTCTACCCCTAGTATGCTGTCCCGAACGCAACCACCGACCAAATAAGTATTTTTACTGTGATTAGCTACTATACTAAATAGTTGGAACAGGTTGTTGTTCATTATACCTCAATCACCGTTGGTGGATAATCTGGATAATAGGTTTCACCACAAATAGACACATTGTAAAATTTTATACCTTTAAATTCTTGTTCGCCGTGACTAGAGTGTATGTGCCCAAAAAAATGATGCTTTAATGTCGGAATTTGTACTAGTTTCTCTAATAAACTATAACAACCAACTCGTTCTCTAGGTGTAACACCATCAGCATAATAACACTGATCTAATATACCAGCAGGGGGTCCATGCGTCACTAGTATGTCGGTGTCCATAGGAATATCTTTCCATTTGTCACCAATGAACGGTATTTGATTTCTACAAGCATCTTCTAAAGTGCGTTCAGCATTATATGCCCAATTATGAAAAAACGGAGTCCAAGCAGAACAAAAGATTTTAAGTCCTTCTATTTCTACTAATTCATGCTCTACAAATATAACATCTGGACATTCTTCTTGTGCGGTCATTTTAGCGTTAGCAAAAGCCGACTGAACATATAGCTCATGGTTTCCCTGAACTACAAGTTTATGCCTAGCAGGTTGATTATTTAACCATTTATGAAAATTCTTAACTTCACTAGTGAGGCCTTGTCCAGTGTAATCCCCTGCAACAATAAGAATGTCGCAAGGCTCTATAGTTACCTTGTTATGTCTATTGTGTATGTCGGAAATTGCACAAATTTTCATTTTACGGCTTTCCATTCAGTTATAGTTTTTTGCTTCGCTTCCACTTCTTGAAGCTGTACTTCATCTTTCCAATCGTCAGACTCATACCAATAGTCGGTATAGTACGAACCCGAACGACTATCATACAATCCATAGAATTTGTTGGTATTGGTGTCTTGAAATATCTTCTCTCGTAAATCGTATTTTCCATCATCTTCCCAAGCGCCATCATGGACACATTTAAAGTTTTCGTGAGTTTTATTTTCGTCTATTTCATCTAGTAAAATTTTAGCTAACTGTTTAGTAATTTTCATTTTATAATCCTATAATTTTAGTTATAACATACTTATCGTAGCTGTTTTCGCAAGCTCTAACAAACGATGGTTCCATTTCTGGTTTAACAAGATTTAGTGACAATAAGTGTGTAAACAAATTATGTACATTAGCTACAACATACTGATTAAACCTGTCTTGGCCTTTAGATTCAACAGTTACCTCATTTTGGGACATATAATCTAGAATGGCCTTAGTAATGTCTGCTTTATTTAAGTCCATTAGTACAATTCCCCTTTATTTTTAGGTATAAATCTAACTGGCCCACTAGTTCCACCCTGCGGCATTGGACCATTCCCTCGTTGTTGAGGCATCTGTCCACCGTTAGCTTTAGCTATGCGCCTATTAATACTATCCTGCTTAACTCTTTGAAAGTCAACTAATTCTTCATCATTTAGACTTCGGTACATACCAGAATCAACATGAAGGTCATAACGTCCAGTAGTGCCCATATTATTTTTAACTACAGCAAATGACGCATACTTATCATCATGGTTTTTACCCTTAACGTCAGGATTGAACCCAACTCTCCAAGTAGTAATAACAACCCTACTGTCTTGTTCAATTACCGAAGCGCCCTTAATGTTTCTCATAGATAGAAGCTCACTAGAAGGGTCACCAGAGGCTTTTTGGGTCTGCAATAGAAGAAAGGTGGTCAAATCCCTATCTCTAGTTAAATCACTCAACCTAGAGGCGTTATAGCCCGAAGCGGCAGTAGGGTCTGTATAATTACAAGTAAGCTTCTCTAAATAATCCACTACTAGGAACTTAACAGCAGAACCAGTTTTTTGTTCATGGTCTTCTAGTTTGTTTTTAATATCAACTACCGAAGGTCCTGAATTGAACGAATAACCCACATTTTTCAAGTTAGCAATAACAAGGTCCCAAGCATCACGATGTTCTTTGCTCCAAGAGGCATATTTAGTGTTTTTCGTAGCATCTAGTAGCACTTTAAAATCCATTTTACAATGTCTACGCATTAATGACGCAAACAGTAAATGATTACTCATATCGGCAGACACAAAGAAAGAGTTAATGTTGTTGACTGATTGATGCTCTAAAGTATTCAACGCAAAGGCAGTTTTACCCGAACTAGGGGCACCAAGTATGCCAACCATCATACTAGATGTAAGTAGTAGATTGTCGTCAATTTCAGGTACACCGATTTTAATGATGCAGGAATCAATTTCATCAGCAAATTTACAGAATTTATCGGCCATTTCACTAATGGTGACTACATCTGAGTTAATTATAGAGTAGTAGCTCTCTAGTTTATATTTGTTAATAGTTTTTATTAATAGTGTATTACTACTATCAGAATAAGTAGCGCCAGTCCAAGATGGGCCATATATAAAGTCAATGTTTTTAGTATATATTTCATTTTTACCAGCTCGATCTAATTTTCCTAATCCAAGTCTAGCATTTCTACTGTTTACTGCCAGTTTAACTAGTTCATAAGCTTGATCTTTAGTAAAGTTTAAAAATCTAAAGGTAGCAGCTAATATATTACAAGCTTCATTTCTTTCACCTTCATCAAAAAAGCCCAATGATAACACATACTTGGCAGCAGTTAGATGTTTAGGTTTATACTCCATATTAGGCATTTCGTCAACAATAGGTTCGGCAACTACCGCGTCTATTAAAGGTTTGATATTTTTAAACTGCTCAGGAATTTTTACTGTGGTGTATGATGCTAGTGCGGCATTAATAAATTCCATATTAAGTTTAGTAGCTTCTATAAGACAATCAGCATGACCAACGCCAAGGTCAGTGAAATGATCGACAATAATTGGTATTTTGAAAGCTTTTGTTTTTTCGTGTTTTGAAAGGGGGAATCGAAACAATCTTTGTTCATCTTTTACTCTCGGGTCAAATGTGGTTAAATCGCCAGCAAACTTAGTGATGATGGCTTCAAATTCTTTTCTAGTGATGTATTCTTTATCGAAATGCACCTCAATGTGATAACCTTTGCTACCAGAAAAGAAACAACGAATTACATTCTTATTATCACCAAAAACAGTCATAAGTCGGGCAACTAAAGTGCGAGCGTCTTCTAATGCAACTTCACCGTCTTTACTATCGAAATCAAACACTACCTTGTCAGTGACAACATCAGTGATGCCAGATAGTGATTTAGTTTTAGTTAAAATGTCCTTATGTCTGTCTTCATATATAAATATAGATTCATACATTGAGGTTTGTAGAGGCTTGATTCTGTCAGCATAGAACGTATCATTGTATGGGACGAAACTTCTAGGAGAACCAACAGTAGGAACTAACACTTTATATAACATATACCCTCTTTTTGAGAAAAAAAAAGAACTAAGTTTTTTCTTAGTTCAAAACCTACTATAAATCTACAGTAGTAAATAATAATTGTCAAGGGGTCTTTTAGACGTTGACGAACCGAATCAACCTCGGTCCTAGTGCGGCTTTACGCCTTTGGATTGAAAGGTTTTTTGATAATACCAAAGCCAGTTAGAACTGCACCTTTAGTAGTGGTGAAAGGCTCTGTACGACTCGTCAACCAGTCTAACATCTTCTGAGATGGGTTTGCCACTCGCTCATAAATGTCGGTGTAGGTGTCGAAGGTAAAGATAGTACCTTTAGGAATGTTTAATCCAGTAGCAGGGTCACTTACGTCCTGTACGAATTTTACAAACTTAGATTTCTTACCTTCTGAGTTTACCATTTCGGTAACGTCAGCGTAATGATCGGCAGGGGGTCCTGCGTTAGTTTGTGGGGCGGTTTTTGCAGCTTCTTTTGCTGCGTTTTTTTGTCCAAAAGCCATAATATCTCCTTGATAGTGGTTTAGTTTTTTGTTATTAGTAAAATTTCTAAAATTACGTCGCACTAGTTTCTAGGTCGTCTTTTTTGTAATTTAATTGCTTCTTGTAAGAACGCAATAGAAGTATGATTTTCGTGACTAGGCGTCTCTTTGTTCAACTGCTCAAGTAGATACTTTGCAATACCTAAAATCTCAGTTACTTGACAACCATTTTTACCATTTTCTCTAATGGGTCCATTTTGCAATGTAAATGCTAATGAATTTTTGTCATTTCTGACATAGATGAATGAATTTGGTCGAATAGTAGTTTCAAACCAAACATGGTCCATTGCTCCAGTTTCAGTAAATCGCTCTGGATATGCCGTTCGCAATTCGTCCATTACTATTACATTTTCGCCGTTAATTTTAGTTAAGCCCTTTAAATGTTCTAACATAATTCCTTTTTCCTTTATCCGTTAATTGCGTGATCTATTTCACTAGCAGTGGGGGTATCGTCTACTGGTACAGGGTCTATTGTAGCACCTTTAGCATATTTGTCAAGATCAAAGTTGTCTTTAGACATTTTCTTAGCCATTAACACCATACCCATTTCTTTAAGTTTAGACATAGTGCCAGCATATTCAATTTCTAGCTTACCTAGTCGCCCATTAGAGCGTATAGGCATAGGTTTACCATCAATGTCTACACCATAATCGAGTGCTGCAATAATAGCTCTTTCGATTGTTTCTCGAATTTGACGTTTTATATTCTCATCAATGCCATTTCTAGTTAGCATCATTAGAAGATTTCTAGTTTGTAATCTTACACCACCAGAAAGGGCCTTAACTTGAGCTTCGATATATTTCATACCGCCAGCTTCAATTTCAGCGTCAGTAGGTGCAGCTTTTGGAATTTCATCCTGCAATACTGGAATAGGTGATACTTCTTGTACTACAACATCACTATCATTTACTGAAATGCCCATTATGCACTTTCCTTTTCTGCTTCTTCGGTAGTGGTGACCGCAGCAGCCACAACTAGCGGCGTATGGTCACACTCAGCAAGGACTAATTCTAATTGCGTTTCGACAATTTCATTTTTAGGTAATTTATTTATTGTAACATCGGTAGTAGATACTGGACAACCCATTAGTATACTTCTTTCGTTGCTGGAGTAGCGGTAGTGGCCTTTTTAGCTCCAAATCCACCAGCTTTAGCAGGGGCAGAAGGGACAAAGGCAGGTTTAGTGGCAGGGACGAATGATTGTTTTCCTTCAATAATTGGGGTTTCTTTATCACCATCAACCATATCCTCAGTTGGAATACTAAAGGTCTGGATTAGTGCATATTTTAAAGCGGCAGATAACGCCTTATTAGTTGCTTTATCACCAGAGTCTAATCCTTCTGCTGGAACAGGTCCGATAGTCACTTTAGAGCCATCTTCGGCATAAAAATCATATTCCATTAAAATTGTAACATGCTTATCATATCCGTTTTTACCAGACGATCTAACAACTTCTTTTATTTCGTGCGATTCACTAGTACATCTAGGGGCCATAAAAACCCCATGTTTTACTAATGCGGGGTATAAAGTATTAACAAATTGGTCAATACCTCTAAACTTGAATCCTTGTGCGGCATTTTTCTGATCTTTGCCTACAAAACCAATTTCCTTCATAACTTCTGACATTTTTTTATGTATTAACTGTGACATTTTCTTCTCCTAATTCCATTGTTTTTTATTAATTTGCTAATATAAGGTCTAGCCACATCAAAGGATTTAGCTATATCTTTCATAGAAAAACCTAATTTTCTAAATTCGAGTATATCAAGAACCTGACTGTCTGTCAATTTAAAAAGTTTACCATTTCTTTTACTAGAGAAAAGACCAGTATCTCTGGCATGTTGTAAATTTTCAGCTCTAGTATTCCATTCTAAATTTGTTAGATCATTAAATGATTTATCGCCATTTATATGATTAACTTCATAGTTTACTGAATCACCACCTAAAATACTAACGAAAGTTTCCATAACTAGTCGATGTACCATGCAACAACGTCTAATACCATTTTCAAATACTATATTAACCATTTTATAACCATTGGCATTATCAAATTGACTTAATAATTTATTATTATATAAACTCTTTACATTACCTTTATTTGAAATGACATATTTTTTAGATTTAGGGTGAAAAGCATAAAATTCATCGCCATGCTGAGTTTTAATAAAATTAGAAACAACATTTTTCCAATTTGTACGTTGAGAATAATCTAATAACAAACTATCCTCTATTTCTTTCTTTTCGTCTTCGTTCTTGAATACGTTTAGTTATATCATCAGCATACATTTTTTGCATTACCATAATGGCAGAACCTTCATTGTCACACTCTAGCACTTTACGGAATAGTTCCATTCGGTCAGTAGTCGGGTCAATAGACACTATCACTATTTCATACTTTTTTGTTTTTTCATTAAAATGAGGAACATAAGCATTTAAAGTAGGATTAAATTCAACAACAGTGTCTTCTTTGATTTTAGCCATTACTTGCACTACTTCTGGTGGTATGTCACCGTTTATAAGCTTATTATCCACTATTTCAACTACTTTGTCAAGTATTTTTTTAACGGGCATAACTACATTAGAATAAGGCTTACTTTTTTTCGCCATTTGGGGCCTCTACTTTGTATAAATTTGATTTATCGCCCTTATGACAAAGGTGTAAGAACTGACAGGTGCTTCCGTAGTCGTCATGGCACTTACTAAAATTCTTAGGGAAAATGCCCTTTTCGATGCAAGCCACTATGGTCGAGGCATTCTCTAGCACAGTGTTTCCAAAGTCTTCACTAATGTTATCTACGATGAATTGAGTAGACGCACTTAAACTAGTGACAACAGTCCATTCTCCATCACATCGTTTACCATCAACTTTAGCATTACATGTTTTATGAGAACTATCCGCTATGTAACCACAAGATTGACAAGTCTTGACCTTATCCTTATTAATTTTCTTAGACATAACGGCATAGGCGGCACACTCAATAGGAGTAGTCCATTCACCACCTTCGGTAGCCTGTATATTCATAATTTGCTTATATAGTGCTAGTTGTTGTGAAGTAGACACCGATTCAGGTTCATAAGGAGTTCCTGCTGTTTTATTATCTACAATACAAATACGCCCATCTTTAATTTTAGCCACAAATTCAGCAATGCCGTTCACCACATTCTTATTTTCATCTTCTAATTCAATAGGACGCTGTAAGCAAAGAATACTCTCAAACTCTGGTAGTATTTCTTTCCAATAGGCATCTATCATATAGTAGCCTTTGCGAAGTAGACAAAACCATGTAATTTCGTTATGTTCTACTCTGTCTTCAATAGATATTAGGTCCCATCTGCCACCATTAGCTTTAAGTTCAGCTTCCATAAGCTTACGAGAGTCCAGATAGGATTTAACATCTTCTGGACTTGATAGTCCTAGTTCTTCTAGGTCCTCGGCGTTTAACACTTCTAAATCGAAGTCAGATTTAAAATACTTAATGTTTGGGCTACAACGCAACTCAATTAAAGTGTTTGAGTCTTTATCAAATTGACTAGTCCAAGTTTTTTGAAATAGAGAAAAGGCTTCGTCTCTAAAATAAGGCTCATTACGTTTATCAAAATTTTCAAGCATATAGTTACAGGCAACGTCCACAGCAGAACCAAAGAATAAAGCCGAGCTTTTGATATGTGATCGCCATTTGTCGATGTAGTGGAACTGGTAGGAGCGCCCACAACCCATGTAGCGGTTCATACCTGAATTTGATAATCTAACTGGTTTTTTCATTATTTCACACTAACAGGGCAGTAGGTTTCGTGATGTAGCACCATAATTGGTGGAATTATCATTTCAAAGAAAATGATGCCTAGGGCCGCATTAAAAATATGTAGCTCATAATTCAATTTAGGGTCTTGAACCTGACTAATGCCAACACATTTTCCTAATTCATTTGAACTAGTACAAGAACTAAATGCTAACAATGCCGATAATGCTAAAACTACTAATTTCATAAACTTCTCCTATAAATAGTGGTGGGGCGTGAGAGAATCGAACTCTCATTCACGCGCTGAAAACGCGTTGTACTAAACCGTTATACGAACGCCCCGTTAAAAACGTAGCCGCAAGCGATTCTGGAATCCACATTGCATCCGTTGCCTACTGACAGGCCAGTTACCTCGTAGAACTTAATAGCGGAGTGCTACTTTGAAAATAAAATGGTGGAGAATGAAGGACTTTAACCCCCGACCCCCTTTTGGTCCTACGACCGCAAGGTACTCTTTCTCTGAGCTAATTCTCCGTAAAACTTTGGTGGAAGTGGGCTAGAATTGCACTAACCGACCTCTCGGGAAACCCCAAGACTCTCTCTGAGCTACACTCCCATAATACTCGATAGATTGTAAACTACTGCACACCACTGTTAATAGTTCACATTTTAAGCCATGTGGATAGCTCTATCTAAGTCTTATTTATTTTTTCTTAAAGGCTTTAAAAACACTTTCTTTTCTTTAGGTGTCATACTGGCCATTGCTTCAATTTGTTCTTCTGTCAAATTGTACTTATTTACCTTTGGAGCCTTAATTTCAAGAACAGGAGCAGATTTTTCTTCGTTTTCAGTCATTTTTAATCCTTATTGGTAAGTGGCTTTAACTACATCACTAGCTGAGTATACCCTATGTACTATCTTAATGTCAAGATATTTCTTTATTCCATCAATAAAACTGTCTTCATTAGCATGACCAACAATGACACCATCTATAGTGTATCTGTATTCGTTTTTAACGAGGTCTAGACAAGTGACAACTAACTGCTTTCTATAAGTATTGCGAATACCCTCGTCTTTATTCATAGCATACTTTAACAGAGATAAGTCCAGCAGGGATTTCTTAAATTCACCTTGATACTTGTTCAGTATATTCGTTTCTTTAGGATTGTCAAGTATATTATGCGGAATATGTGTATTAGACATAGGACCATTGCCATGTCTAGTCTGAAATGCTCTAGTAACAAGCATTAAAGTGGGTGTCCATTCTGACATAGTTAAAATGTTCTTAGTACCAGTGTTAGACCTAGTTACATGAGGAAAAAACCCAATGTTCTGATCTAATAGAAGCCCCTGAGAACCCTCATATACATAGTTTTTAGCGTCTGGTAGTCCATCACATAAAAACACACAATTTGAACCAAATACGTCTTTACAAGCGTTTATAAACCCTCTTAAATCTAAGAAAACAGGGCTATTTGCTTTTTCAATAGCACCTAATTTTTCTTGAAAAACAAAGGGATATTCCAAATCACCAGCAGTTAGAGAATAAAATGCTTCTTCTCTAGCATAGGTAGCACCTACACCATGTCCACAAGTACCATGATTTAATGTTTTTTCACACGATTGATTATTAAATTTTTCAAAAGGGGTAGTGACAGGACATTTTCTGTCTACATACAGTATAGGACTAAATCCTTTATCCTGTAATAGTTTCAATTCTCGCATCACTGCTACGGGGTCAAAAGTGCAGAATTTAGACCAATAGGTCGGACATCCTTGAAAGGTTCCTGCACCAAAGTTAGAAAATACATGAGAAGTGCCATTAGGGAGAGTTACAGTATGTCCAGCTTGTTGACCACCACTAAATCTAACTACTAATGAATCAGGAAATTGAACGCACAAAGAATTAACAGTTACGCCTTTTCCCGCATCCCCGAAGCCTAAATCTATTACAGCATAATTCATTTTTTACCCCTCGGATAGTTATGTCCTGAAACATATTTTTTAGTAGAGTGTATCATAACTTCAAATTCAGTACCGCAACCACAAAAACAACTTCTAATTTCTCTAGCTTTATATCTAGGACTGTCTTTACCAGTAAGTCTTTTGCATATACAGCAGATACAATCTATCTTATGTCCTCTTTGTTCTTTTGTCAAATCTTTATGAGCTTTTGACATATTGAGTCTAGATTCTTCGGTATGTTTAACCCCTAAAGGACTACCTGCAACTAGATTACAATTATATCTAGGTTTTAGTGTATCTAAATAAAATTGTTCTCTTTCAATTAATTTAGACTTATCTTCAACTAACTCAATCATAATAAACTCAAAAGCATTTTCACCATGCTTATTCCAAGAGTTTTGTAGAATAGGCGAATGGTGTTGATTTTTCTTTAACCAATGAATATGTACACTTCTTCTAGAAGAAAAGTTCACTGCCGACCCTATGTAGAAATCAGCAGTAACTTTATTTAGAATTTTATAAATAACAGAACTACTTAGTCGCAACTATAATATCTCGTCGCTAGAAGCGTCTGGTAAAGCTACAGGGGCACTAAATGTAGAGCCATCAGCTTTGTGTTTTACAACCGTACTAGCAATTAGACTAGCAACTTCTTCTTGAGTTTTAGCCATTAATACATTGTTACCCATAAGCTCTTTCCAACCATCTTTAACTCGTTTTTCAGAACCACTAGCAGTAAATCCACAATGAATGTGATATACGTCATAAGTTTCTCTAGCTTTTTCTAATAATTGAGCCGCAGAAAATGATTGAAAGACTCCATCACCCATAATTGCTCTAACTTGGTCTTCACTCAAAGCATTATGTACTGGTTCGTCTCCGATAGTGAACAATAAACCTTTTCGTCCTCTTTTTTCAAAACAATCAATAGCGGTGTGCTTTCCTGCAAAATACCAAGCTAGGTGATATGATTCTCCACCATTACCGCCGCCGCCACCTTCAACAAAGGTGTCTTTCAACCATTTGTCTAGTAGTTCATCAGAAGACTCAAATTGTCCAACTTGTAAAGGACTTCTATCAGTAAAATGGTCACCAACAGCAGTGAATAGAATTTGAGGGTCTTTTTCTCCAGATTGGAAAATTGTCTCCATAATGTGAGGCAAACCAGTAGCTAAAAGATAGTGCGGAATGGAACCCATGCTACCAGTAATGTCTAAACCAATAACAATAGCAAAACTATTAGGGTGTTCAGCATTATCTCTAGATTCTCTAATGGCAACATTACGAGGATTCATTTTACTAGTGATGGCTTTAGATTTAAAAACCTCACCAATCGAAGCACTAGCATACTTCATTGTAGTTGAACGATTAACCGCCGCATTTACGTCATACCCACCATGTCCCATTAGATTGCCCCAAACAGGTAGTTGTATCGTTTAGTAGCTAATTCTAACTTAATTTCTAAGTTACGAAGTTTTAAAGAAATATCAAGGTCTTTAGTGATAAATTCTTCGGTTTTAAAATCAGAAGCTAGCACTAACGAGTCAGCATGAGTAGGTGACAAGTCAAGCATACCATCTTGGTCCCTAGTGAGACGTTTAATCTGCACCGTTAAGTCCTCAATTTGACGCTTATAAAGCAACTGAGTATCTTCTGTAATAGAAGCTGCTCTGTCTGCTCTAATTTTGCTATTGTTACGCTTTAGTGATGCTACGAAAGCACCTTCTTGAACAGGGGTATTAGTATTTGTTTCCACTATTTGTCTCCATAGGTTATGTTTGTTTTGTTTTTCATATAATTTTTTAATTCATCAAACGACACAGGTTTATATTGCCAGCAATCCAACCCTACGTCAACTATTTTCTTATCTTTTAACATTTCTGGTAGGACTAAAGTCCCATGACAATGACCATGTAGCATCCAACTGCCTCTATGTCCAGCATCCCACTCTAGTAGCGGAAAATGAAAAAGTATAATTCTCTGTCCTTCTACTGCAATATCACCATAAACACTAAAGGTCTTAAACATTCGTTGAATATCAGGTACTTTCATACATTTATCATGGTTACCATAGACATAGTGTAAATTTTTACATACTATTTGATTAAGAATAGGCTTAACCTTTTGACTAGGGGCAAATCCAAAGTCTCCTAATATGTATAGTTCATCATGCTCACCAACAGTTTCGTTGATATTTTTAAGTAGCTCAACATTCATAATTTCAGCATTAGCATAAGGCCTATTACAGAATTTAATAATGTTTTCGTGATAGAAGTGTAAATCAGCAGTAAAATACGTCACAAATGACTCCAAGATTGATTTTTAACTATTCTAAAAATTTGAGCATAACTTACACCAAATTTAGTGCCTAGTTTATGTAAAGTAGTATTTCCTCTGGCATACAATTTTCTAATTTTAGAAATGTCAGATTCTTTTAATTTAGAAGTCCCAACTTTACTACCCTTATTATGTCTATCTTTTTTTACCATGTCAAGTACATTTTCTTTATTAGTACCTAAAAATAAATGACTAGGATTAACACATTTTCGATTATCACACCTATGACAAACTAATAAATTTTTGTTAATTTTTTTAATATGCAATTCATAAGATACTCTATGAGCAGGTCTACTCTTTTTATTAAGCTGAAACCTACCATAGCCATCTTTATCCAAATAACCAGACCAATTCCAACAACCAGTCTTAGATATTTTAATAAATTTTTTAAACCTAGTAAAATATACCATTAAGTCATTATCAGTAGAAGGATGCCAAAACAAGCACCTATTACAGCTCCAAATAAAGCACCTATGCAGATGCCACCAATAATTACACCCATTAGAGTAAATCACCATCAGCCGCATCATCGGCAGCGTCAGATACCTTGTCAATAGCCTTGCCTAGACGTTTAACTGTGTATGGCACTGGCTCATCATTCAACGCCCCACCCATTGTTACAACATCTTTAACTATCTCTACGGGGGTTAGAACTACGTCTACTGCGGCACCTAGCAGTTTACCAAAAAATCCCATTAGCTTAATATCGCTTTAATTTTAGCAGAAATAGACTCAATTTCAGCTTGTTGTGCCACAGCATCAAATTGTGCTTGCTGTTCAACTGACATTTTAGCCTCTAACTTAGATTGTCGTAGAGCTGATTCTTTTTTAAACTGTTCGACCTTTTCATTGGCCTTAGCTAATTTGTCTAAAGCATTGTTGAAAATAGTCAGTGCAGAATTTTTAGCAGAAACGATTGAACTTACAGATACTTTAAACATTTTTTCTCCTTGATGTTGTTAAACAAAAAACCCTACAATCAAGTAGGGAACTTTCGTTTTTTAATTAATTTTCTGGAGTGACAAGAACCGAAGCACCTGAACCTAACACTGTTTTAGCATAAGAGCCATTCCAGCGTTTGATTTCTTCATACTTAACTAAGTTAGCCGTTAAACTTTGACTAATAATTTGATTAGATTGTGCTTCTGCTCTAGCGTTAATGATGCGAGACTGTGCTTCACCATTAGCATTAGCGATTGCAATTTTAGCTTCTGCCTCGGCCTTTCGTAATTCATTCTCTGATTGTTGAGCCTTTTGAGTTGCTTCAATCTTAGAATTTAATGCGTTAGTGACCGCAGGGGGTAGCCTAGCTGCACCAATTACGCCGATGGTTTCAATGCGAATACCAGTAGCTAAAAACTTTTCACCAACATCAGCCCTTACTTTATCAAGCAATTCTTGTTTTTTGTTAGAATAGGTTTCTTCTACTGAGTAGTTAGAGCCATATTTAACTAAAGCATCTCGTACAGCGTTGCGAAGTATTACATCACTAATTTCTTCGGTGCCTTTACGATAGGTTTGAAATAGAACAGCAATTTTAGCAGGGTCTAGAGAATAAGACAAATTAAGGTCCACATTCACTTCCATGCCCTCTTTAGTTTGGAACGTCAAACTTTCGTCTTGTGTGCGTCCCTCGTGGACACTTTTAGTCCAAATAACCGTTTGTTGAAATGTTGGAAACAAATATAGTTCCTCATTCATCCCAATCCAATACCGACCTACTGGTAGCACCTGATTGTCAACACCTTTGTCACCACCCAATAAATAAACCTTAACTCCTACATTTCCAGCAGGAACGCTGTTTAAGCATCCTGTGAACAAAGCACCACTCACTAATAACGATAGCACCACTAACAAATTTTTCATAAACCCTCTTTTACAATTTTTAAAATGTGTCTACCAATGCCCACCACTGGTAGAATTACAAATAACATTAAACTAAGTAGTCCAGATATAACTAAGATAGTATCTTTAGACGACACTAGCACTGGTAGTAGTATACCAAAATAGAATATCCAAAACGCAATAAGAAACACTAAACCGATTGAAATTAAAAATGTCTTCATATATCCCTTTATTTTTTATAGTAAACTATTTTACCACTATTGTCAAGCTCAAAATCGAATGTATAGCCTAAATAGTCCTGCGCCATTTCCATAATGCTATATTCTAGCTTTGCTAAAGCTTTAGAATCAAATGTGACGTTAGCTGTTTTTTCGGCCATTCGATTCATCTCATTAACGAACATTTCTTTAGTAAATTTAATCATGTTCTTCTCTTTTCACAACATTACCTCTAAATGTAGCCAAATCCCAATACTTCTCAATTTTAAGTTTTTTAGCTAGTGTTGATTTTTCACTTTCTGGTTCATACTCAAAAACTCGATACACTTGCATGAAAGTTAGTATAATTAGTAGGTCGTCAATTTCACTATTTAGTCGTTGTCTATTAGATATGTCGCCGCCTTGTTTCACTTCATCTAGTCCAAAATAAGACGATTTAAGGGCCATTTGAGCAATTTCGGCACATTCTTCGGCTAATTTAGCTAATAGGTATTGTTCTAAATTTAACACTTTATAACTCATTTCCTGTTGGGCGCACTAGTTTGAATAGATATTGATTCAATTCTCTATGTTTATACTATCATACGCTAAAAAAAATCCAGAAGCAAGCTCAGAAGTGGTATGATGCTGCTTGTAAAGACCTAGACCTTTTTTATGATTTTCAGAATGGTTAGAATAGGCAAATTTTAGAGCATTATGATATAGTTCTTTAAAATCCTTAGCCATCTTCATATAGTTTACTAATAGTTTTACTTGTAGGTCTACTACTTCGGGTCTAATTTCCTCTGGAATGAGCGCTAAATAATCATCAGCCAGTCGAAAATCAGAACTATCTAGCATTTTCTCCCAAATACTAATTGGACTAATGCTATTGAGTATTTTCTGCATTTTGCAATACTCGTCGCCTTTAACTTTAACCTTTAGTCCGTTCTCGAATACGACCACCCAACCCTCTTGAGTGAGAGGTAAAGTAGCTTTTAATGCTACCACTTCTTCTAGCTTTAGGTCATACACTCGACGTTTATCACAGCCTAGTAGTTCAGCCATTTCGTCAACAGCAAACTCATACCATGTATTACCAGTTTTTTTATCTATTACGTCTAGTAGCACTAGCTTTCTAGATGTTCCATAATCACACACCAGTCTAGCCCCATCGTTAAATCGGTTTTCTGGATAGATAATTTCAAACACTGGTGTAGCCACTTCCTCAATAGACTTAAAAGCAGACCTTTGGTCCTGACTCAGTTTAGAAAATAGCTCTTGCAGTATGGACGTACCTATGACCGCTTGTTCAGACTCGAAAGAGCCTCTAGTAGCAATTTTATATAGCTTATCTTCGGGGTCTTTATATAACGTACCCATAGAGCCATCTAGTTTGTCTTCTACTCGATAGTTCATGCCGTAAGGAATTGCACCTAGTTCGGCCTTATTTTCATGTTCACCTAAGTTAAAGAACTTACGGAATGGTCTAGCGGCCACTTCTTTAGTTTCAGCATTATAAATGACGCCTCGACAATTTAGCGTTATATCGTTCCAAAACCCCTCAAACGTGCATTTTTCTGAATAGTTATATAAAATAAGCTTTCCTTGAATTTTCTTGTTCAAGTAGCCCTTTTGCACTAGGTCTTCGTATTTTTCAAATCTTTTTGAGTATGTCAATGCTAGTCCTGCTTTCGGTAATGCTCTAGGCGGCATAGATGATTGTATTTCAACAACCGTAGGTGTTTCACCATATTTCAAAATGGCACAACGCAACTTTAACCCGAAACAAGCCCCACCGTCAAGTCTATAGATGTTGTTCTGGACTATATCAAACTTGTCTACTACGTTATGGCCCACAAATAGGTTATTATCTGGATAACGTCTAGGTGTGTCCCACCAAAATTCGGTTTCCTTGCCACCAAATAGCGGATTAGCAAACGTATTAGTTTCAATGTCATAATGTCTAGCATAGAGACTAAACTCTCTACTAGTGTCCTCTGGATGCTTAATAGGGTTAAATCCTGCGTGAGTTATGAAGTTATTATCCCATACCTTAATGATGTATGGAAAACTCATCATGTCAGCATATAGTTCTTGCTTCTGTTCATCAGTTATGCAATGTCCAGCGCCTTGTATTTGACTAATCGTCTCCGTAAGAGAACTTACGTTGACTTTGTTGGCTTTCAACCATCGAACAAACTTTTGGTCATGGTTACCCATCACCACAATAGGTCTATATCTTAAATAAAATTCTAATACCAAATGAGCGTCAGGGCCTCTATCAAATAAATCACCATTAATGATTAATACATCTTCTTTGGGATTATAATTAACCTGATTTAATAGAGTTAAAAATTCATTGTAACAACTATGTATGTCAGTGAATATGAGGACTCTCTTGTCTTTGTCAGGAGACAAGTACCAAGTTTTAGGGCTTTTCCATTCGTTAGTTTTAAACTCAACAGCACCCTCTTTTTGCCATGTTCTAAATGGTATTTCGGCATTTTTCCAATAGAAATCTAAAGCTGTGCGACAAGTAGCATAATCGCCTTTTTTAATAGATGGGTGTCCCTCTCGATGCAAAATACGAGACATAGCCACTTCATAAGGCACATAGAAATGTTTATAGTGTATTTTATAACCTAATGCTAACGCTGGCTCAATATAACGCATACGTTGTTCATTATTAAAATTCATTCTGTCAACAATAATACTAGAACCTTCAAGTAGAGCATTTTTAAACTTAATGACATGACCTTCTTTGCCTTGTTCATCTTGACTAATGAGTATAAAGCTAGGGTGTGCTAATTGGTACTCTTTGCACCAAGTAGACTTTCCACTTCCTTGACTACCCATTGTTAGTATTAAATGTTTCACGTTACCCCTGTTTTTAATGATAAAGCAAAGTTTCTAAAATAGTTTTTATCTAATGTTTGTAAAAATAACCAAGGGTTAGAGCGCATCTTGCGGTACTTGTCTTCGGCATATCCACCAGCTTCATTAAACTTGAAGATAGCATTAAATGTACTAAACGGTGCTTCTTGCATATTTCGTAATTTTTCTTTCATACCCCAAATAGCATTGAATTGGATAGCATGTTCCTGACATTCAGTAGAACAAATACGATGCCACTTACAAGGGTAGAAGCTTAATTTAGTATCAAAATTTTGGTCAGTGTACCATTGTTCTTCTTTTAATTCAGAATCACAAATTTGACATGTTGCGTTCATTTACAATTCTCTTTCGGCACATAAGAAATAGACACAATGTCGTCATAATTATCAGTGACAGAATATACTCCAGCGAAACAATTATGTCTAGCATCTTTAAAATATACAACACGATCAGCCATTTTTTGAGCTTTCATCATATTTTGCATTTCTTGGTTTGGAGCATTGCACCCAAATAAAAGCAATAGAACTAAAAGTATAGCAACTATCATAAAGAGACTCGGTAGTGTTTATTGTTAAAAGTCTCTTTACTCATAAAGCAACCACCATTATAGCATAATCAGTGTCGTTAGTCAACACCGCAGATTTAGTTTGAACACCATTTATAACTAAAGTATAGCCAGTTCTAGCCTGTATTACATTACCAGACATTATATAGCCTTTATCAAAGGATGTAGCAGATAAGTATAACACACCAGCTAGAAGTAAATTTCTCATTAGCGTAAATCCTTTAGATAGATGTTTTTATTATAATTTAATGTAGACTTTCTACATAACACATAGGCCGACATTATAGGATTATTTATAAACTCTAACGGATTTAAAGTCACCGCTTCATAGTTATGAATCCATTTATTTTTAAACGCAAATGCCCATGTTCCTTCGTGTTTTGAAGTGCGTTGTCCGACAAGTAATATATGGTCCGAATTAATAGGGGTTTCGATGTAGTTGACATTAGTCTTTAATGCTGTGACCGTGACTTCTTTTACAATCCAGCCACGCTTGTCTAAAAGCTTTTTCATTTCTCTATCTGACCAAGTTTTAGCGGTCTTTGGTAGCCACTTGGATATAATTTCAGGCGCTATGTCTAAAAGACTAGATAGGGCGTAAGTGCCGCAAGAGCCTCTTACTTTCTTTTCATCGACAAAATTAGGCTTAGTCATGTGATAATTAGGTTCTTCATACATACGAAACATAAAAGAACTTTCTAGTTTATTATATTTGTTTGCGGAGCCAAATTTCATACCACTCTCCCTGTTTGTTCTTGATAATCAGCTCTATATAAATACCCATCAGAAACATCTGAAAATAAAATTTCATCACCAAATTTAAGTTTAACAACATTTCGATATGTTGTCACCTTAGGATTTATTTTTACCTTGCCAGAGATAAAATCTAGACCTAGTGCTGTAATTTTCCAATAACCACCCTTGCGACCATTTTCACCAGCAATAGGCGCTATTAAGTCCCAATAGCGTAGCTTTTGAAAATTTGTCCACATTGAGCTAGTCATGTTTAGGGTTTTAATTTCAACCCCTTGAGTTTGACTACGCATTAACCAAAGGCATCTAGCAAGTCCCTTGTTAAAAGAAAATGTATATTCAACAGTTTTAGCACCACAAAACAAACAACAAGTCATAAAGCCTCTAATTTCTTGTTTTTAGCTTCTAACACTCGCAACCAATCGTCCAGCTTACCAAACTCTTTAGCTTCCCATAGCTTGTAGGCATCAGTGTTAAGCATAATTCTAATGCCCTTATACACTATCCCCATGTTCGGTGTACTTCGTCAATGCTTTCATACCCATCATATTCATCTATTTGCCACTGAATACCATCTGGTATTTCAACAATTTTCAACTGAGCACAAGCCCCATTAGCTTCTTTACCTAGTGTTTCTACACATTCAATTAGTAAGGCATTGTCTCTAGACGCTTCTCTAACACCCAATACAAATTGTTCGCATGGACTGAACACCGTTAAAAAAATTGATTCTCTTTTAGCCGACTTTCCGTTAGCTAAATACTCTCGCCATTTAGTTAGGGCATTTTTCTTACCAAAGAACTCATCTTTGTCTTTTTCTGACTTATAGTATTCATCAACGGGGTAGGCAAACTTATTGTTTTCCTCGCCTCTATAGCCCTTTTCATAAAGCCACAAACAGGCCTCAGGTGAAAGACTAAAACCGCCATAACAGGCATTAATTACAATTTTTTTCATTACAACCCCTTAAATCCTATATAGTCTAATTTATAAACAGCAACGTCACCAAAGTTTTCCGAAAATTTAATACTAATAGATATAGGATAGCTTTGATTGTATTGTCGGTCAATGCCCCATTTACCAGTAGCGGCACCAAATGACCAGCCCCTAATGGTAGCATTTTTAACCCTATCATTATGTTCAGTTTCACAATGTAAAGCTTGTTCTTCAGTTTCAAATACTGACTGACATTTTTCACATTGAAAACCTGATAATTTTTTCATTTTCTTTTCCCATTTCGCCATTTCTCAACCTCGGTCAATAATGGCTCTGCGTACATTGTAGAAAACTTCTCTTTTTGCCTAATGATAGTGTTTAGCACTCCCTCAACTGTCCACAGCAAGTCAGACATTCTTTTATTTTCCTTTTTAAGAGTCTTAATTTCATCTTGTAATTCATCTTCCATACCAAACATTAGTACATTCTCGCTTCTGGTAAATAATTACTATGATATATTGTCATAGTAGACAAATCAAGTGCTGTGAGTTTTTCACCTCTACTAGTGTCCATACAAATACCATACACCTCACCTTTATTTTTGTCAACTAATTCTTGTAACAAATCAGTACCTTTGATGTATATGCCATCTTTATATTGCTCACAAAATAGCTTTAAGTCTTTGCCGCTATTGTGACCAAATACGCTTATCGTATCGGGTAAGTCTCTATGAAATTGAAAAGGCTCGTTTCTATTCCACTGAAAATTATTCTCTGAGTCGGGGTCACTTGGATAGCCACAGAACCCCTCACCTTTGTTCAAAAATTGGTCAAAGCTTCTATGTGTGTTCGGATTCATCGGCGCATGACTAAATAGGTACTTTTGAGTATTTATTTCGTGTACTATATGACTAGGACGAGTAGATAACCAATAGATGTGTTCATTCAAATCGCCGTTAGTTAGTAACTCATTGGTTGTGCTTCTAAAGTCTAAATCATAGCTTGAAATTGTTGCTCGTCCACCATTAGCCTCGAATATGTCTGAATCATATCTAGGAACATATAGGGCATTTGTTTTTTGTCTAAACCAATCGACAAACATGTCACCATGATTCGAGTCCAGTGTGGTAACCCTGTCCTCGTTGTCCATAGCCCACTGTATGACAGACTTAGACTCCCACCCTCGGTCGTTAAGGTCGCCTAATAGGATAATGGGCTTCTTTGGTAGCTTGGCTACAAGAGCGTCTAATGCAGCCTTTTGTCCTGCAATGTCTCCAATAACTATCATTTTTTTAGCCTTTGTTTGCGAACAATGACCACCGCTTCAATTTTTTCAAGTTCAGCCCTTAACTGATTAAGCTGCTTAGTGCCTTTACTAACTAAAGTAGACATAGCATTACGTTGATAGAGCTTAACAAGATGTTTCACTTCTTTAAGTTCCGCAACTATTCTACGCTTCCATTGTTTAGCGTCTTCATTGTAAGAACCATTAAATATCTTATAATTGATTTTTTTGTTCATGTCGTTCTCCGTAAAGTTTTTTAATTACCACTTCAATTCTAGCCCTACCAGCAGGATTACTAGATACACACACTATGCTTTTAGGTAGATGCTGAGTGTTTTCCTCTAGAAAGCACATAACAGAATAACCAGTGTATTCTATAGCACCCGTAGAGTCAAACGAATTTAAGTCATGGTCTAGGTAGAGTATGTCCCAAACTCTTAACTTTAACGCTTCTATGCCTGTCCAATAATTACGAGCAATTATGTCTAGCTCACACGACACATGAGTTTCGTCTCTACAGTCGTCTATTAGAAGTCGAGACGTTCTAAAGTCTTTCAAGTGTATTCCTGAAACTTTCAATGTCAGCATTATGTAATTTAACAATGTTTTCAGCAAGCTTTATCGGAAATCCCATACCAACAGGAGTTTTGTCCATATCTGATTTTGAACTATCATCAATTAAGATATTAGCTTGACTTCCAATATATTCAACTTTCCATTTCATTTTTTCTTACTCCATATAACATAATCAAAATTAAGCTTCTGAATTAATTTTACCAAGCAAGAAATACCATAAATAAGAACACAAATACTATTTACTACTGGCACAGAAGTAATAAATAATAGTATCAATAAATCTCCCACACTAAGCTTGTAGTCGGCTTGTCTATAGAAGTCAAGACCAGTGAGAATAAGACACACCGCAACACTAATAAGATAACTTAATAAAAACATATTACCAGCCCTTTTCTGAAAGAATTTTCTTAATAGCAGCCTTAACAAAGCTAGGATGAAGTCCTTGCTCTAGTAGCCAAGCTTCGGCCCGTACATGCCCCCCGCCGAACTTTATTCTATTATATAAATCATCATAAAATTTAGGGTCAAATATAGCTACTATTACATTACTCGGGCTAGCACCCTCATTCGTCAAGCTATCCATTTTGACCCCTTATATTATTTCTTTGTTCTAAATTTGTATACTAAAAACACACCCACTAAGAGGACAGTCCAAAGACCTGCCCCCCATAATGCTGCTTCTAGTAGATTACCCACAGTGCAGAGTAACATGACGACTATTTAGCAATCTTTGGCAAAGGAAATGGTATGTCTCGGTTACATTTACCTTCTTCGCTAGCATAGCGTTTATTCTTAAAGTCTGCATCAGTCATGCAGCCAATACCCAAGCTTACAGTAGAACATTTTAATTTAATCATTTGATTAGCCTTACGATCTGTTAGGTCAATAGACGCCCAACCATCACCTTGAGGACACTCAGCGCTCTGTGTGCTGTCACCTCTAGCATAAATCTCATATTCAGCCAGTTTGTTTTCTGATCTGAAAATTTGAGCAATCATTACGCTATTTTCTCTCACTTGTCGTCTAGCATCTTCAACAGTGTCGAATGATACTTTCTTGTCAGTGCAACCTACACCCATTACTAATCCACCTAACAGAACCATTACCAATAATACGCTTTTCATTTTTTTCCTTTTTGTTATGCCTTTCGGCGTTTATAATATGTAATACAATATGATACATATAAAAAATCAAAATACAAGTTAAAATCATCGGTCATATTCAAATAGCTAATGCCAATAGAAAAGAAGTACCACCCTTTAAAATTCCAACTATGTTCTAGTGAACCATTAAAATGTGTCATTCGACTATTTCCTCTAATTCAAACTTGTCTATTTTACCTAACTTCACTAAAGCATCATTTGCAAAAGCCCTAGACACTAGTCTGCTACACTTACAATGGCTTTTATTTCGATATCTATACACCTTAATTAATGTTGGTTGTTCGTATATAAAAACATAATACACTTGAACACTTAACATTGTCAATAATAAAATAAAGACAATGACCCAACGCATTACTTCCTCAACCCCTTGTGTCCAAAACCCATTACAGGATAGTTCACTTTTAATAACGTAGTGCCTTTTCTCATATTACACAACCTACAACTAGGTGTCAAGTTAGTAATGTAATTAGAACCGCCTAGCGACTTCGGCACAATGTGATCTAGTGTAGGTCTATCACCTTTAGCTAGGTCGAACAAGTAACCACAATAACCGCACCATAAACCATGCTGTTTCCATAAATTGACAAACAGCTTTCTAAATAACCAGCGTTTAGCATTATTGTATGACATTACACCATTGTCAACACATTTAGTTTTACCTTCGTAAATGTACTTTTCCTCGTCAAACATGACCTATTCCATATAAATAGAGGGGCAACCATATAATAAAAATAAAACAATTAAGCTTAATTAGTCCAGAAAAATCGTCAGCTAGTGCTTTAATTTTAGGGTCTTCTGACGTAGGCGCTAATGATGCTATTGCAAATAAGTATAACACATATAAAGTATGTAGGGCTAATAGTAGTGAAGCATACTTAGTCATATTCTAGTATTTATTCTTAGTAGTGAGGTGCCATTTATTACAAATAGGACACTTATAAGCTCTTTGTATAAGTTTTACCGCCATATTAAGTGCTTTATTTTTCGAGTATTCGGTTTTTTTAACACACATATTAAATTTTGCTTTTGGTGATAGTTTAGTCATTTGGCCTACTTATGTTTATCTTGCCCATAGCTTTTAATAGTTCTCTTTCATCGTCCGTTAGGTCCTTATTAAGAGTTAGAGCCATGTCGCTATATACTTGTAAATTGACTAGCTTGCCTTGTAGAGCGAGTCTAGTGCTAGCATCACTAGCAAATTTATATTTACGTCTTAGGTCTATAAATCTAAGGTATTGTGCTCTTACTTGTTGTGTTGCGTTCATGTTGTTGTATACCTTTCATTATTTTGTAACAAACTTTAAAACCTATAATAAATCCAAACCAACCACCAGCATTAGAACAACCTTTAGGTAGAGAATTATGTTCATCTAATTCAGGCCATTCTGCTATGTTTAACTTACTATTCATTCTATTAGCATATAGTGCCGCTAACTCATACATTTTGTCTTCTATTGGCTTATACACTGGTTTCCTATCTTCTTTAGCTAAATGACCTTGACATTTAACACAAGGCTCTGGTCTAGCGTAAAAGGCCTTTGGCTTATCACATTCACAATGGTAAAAGGTACTCATGTATACGACACTAGTATAGCAATCACTAATAGGTCTGTCAAGTGATGAACTAGTTGGTCTAGCATCAAGCAATGCCAAAACATAACATTAGACTTAAATTTTTTATCAATTCGGATAATTTCTTTTCGTGCTTGATCTTGAGCAATGTCTGCCATTGGGTGACCGCTAAAGTTTTCTTTAAATGCCGACTTAGCCATAACTTTACTTTCCATCAATCCCTTATATTGGTCTTTAGATAGGGCCTCATAGCGCCCCATAAGCTTAGGATGCACTTTTATTCGGTCCATGATAAAATGCACCACTAGGTCTAAAGAACCTAGCGCTGCCGCTAATAGAGCGTTATGCGAAAAGCCTAGCACCATAGTAAATGTAAATACAAAATGCACAGCACAATGACTAAACAGGGGTAAGAACCAACCAGTAGGCTTAAACTTGCCTTTCATGTACTCGCCTTGCAATAGACCATCGGCAACAAAATGTTTAAATTGAGCTATGACACATAACAGTATTATATAGTGCATACTAAACTCGCACTTCACTAGGGTCTAGAAATACACCACATTTATTAGTGCCTTGTGCTTCATCAAAGCTAAAGTCTACAGTGACAAGAGAGGCTACAGGCACCGCCGTAGTTTGTTTTTCAAACCATTCTTTAAACCGATCTAAAGAACGTCCACAAGAGCCTTTCTTGGAGCATTTAGAGGCCTTACAATAGGTCACATCAAATATGTCTATGCTCATTTTATGGTCTTTCTGTATTCTAATTCATTTTGATACATAGCTAAGTCTATGGCGTCACCTTTAATTTTAACTTTTCTGAAATAATAGAAAAAATCATTTTGTAATTTTTTAATTTCGCTAATATCTTTAAATCCTAATCTATAGCTTTTCAATAAAATATCAGCATCAACTTGAAGTGTATAAGCCAAAGTCGTATTATCATCACACATGTCATGTAACTGCTTAATCTCTTTCTTTTTAGCCTTAGAACCATTCTGCATGGCAAACTTTATATACTTCTTGTCACTCATGGTCGTCCTACTTCTACAATTTCTAGCCAGCGCTCACCATTCGAGTCGGTAGCATATCCAGCATCAGGGTCTAAGCCCTCATAGTCTACTTGCTCACGATCTTCTGCATAGGCATCAAAGAAAATTGCTTCCATAGCCTTAACTGCATTTTCTCTTTTATTAAAGCTATATACAAAGCTTTCACCCATTGCACATAAATCGAGTAATTCAAAAGTTATCATTCAGCACCGAACATTGTCATAGTGTCGGGTCTTGATTCTTTAATGTCCCAATGTATAGACTTCGGATAGGACTGTCTCATCACCATGTTTTTAACTGTCTTACAAATAAGACCAGTAGAACTTGTCACGGTGTAAATGGTAGACTTGGCAGTACAACGCTCTGCCACTGCATTAGCGTCACTATATAATGTCTTTGCATAGGTAGCTAAGGACTTGGCGTCTGTCATGTTACAGGCAAATTGTGAATAGGTTTCTGCACTCATTCTAGGGTCAATGATGTACTTAATTAGGTGAGACATATCATTGTCTACTATTTCATTGTAAATTTGTGCCCGTACTGACATGCTATCGACAGCGCTAATCATAATGGCATTTTCATTATTGAAATAGCTATGACAGCCAGTGCCCTCGTCAAATAGGCTTTCGTGATATTTGATCTTAACATCAGTGAAGTCAAGAATTAAATCATGCAATGCCCGAGCTTTATTTTTGCCAATGTCTTTTGTCCTGAAAAATTGATTAGACATGTTCACAATGTCTACAGTGTCGTTGTCCCAAACTTCGAGCTGTGTCACGCCCATTTTAACTAAAGCTAGCGCCGCAAAAGAACCAATGGCACCACAACCTACAATGTAGATTTTTTGATTAGCTAACGCATCGGGGTCAATGATGCTTAACTGTCTAGTGAGGTGAGGATTACGGACTAGTCGTTCGTCCGATTCACTTACTAATGCCAATTTTACATCGTCGCTATTTACTATGCCGCCCATTATTGCCCACTCTCTGACTTAAAAAGTCTGCTAACTACAGTTTTTACATTGCCCTCTGCTTCGGCCTTGATTAGTCGGTCTTCAAGGTTTAGTATTTGGCTCATGTTGTTGCCCTTGAGAATACGTCTATATGTCTTGTGTGTCAAGTTAAGTATTTTTGCCTCAACCGCAAAGCCAAAACCAAACGCACCGCATCCATCTTTAGCACATAGTTGGTCTAGTTCTTTCTCAGATAGCGGCTCACCTTGCATGTCGAAGTAGCCCTCATTGTAATCCCTGACAGCTCTACTATCAGAAGCATCAATGATGTTACCAGTAGCAATGCGATCAATTTCATCATAGCCCGTATACATGCCACGTTCAGCAGCGTATAGATCGGCCTCGCCTCGTCTACCAAAGCCATTTCTAGCCATAAACTCACCTTGTCCCATAGGCCAGATTTTAGTTGGTTCAGGCTTCACTAGCTCTTTGTATTGCTTTTCTAGTTCATCAGACAAAGCCTTGTCCATTTCAGGTCGTACAATGTAGGTAGTCAGATCGTCATAAAAAATCGTTTCAGGCTTATTTTTATTCAAGGCAGAAGACGCAACATAGGCAACGGCAGTGCGTACTTCCTCTTTCTTGTTAAATACAGAGGCTACAATCCAGCCATTAGAGCCTAGCTTTAAAATGGTGTCCATGTCCGTACCAGACCAGAAAACGTCCATTTTAACGTGACTATGCCACCAAAAACCTAAGTGACCTTTTTCTAGTCGAGTAGCATACATTAGCTTCGCCATGCCCTCAGGACTAATGTCAGTGTGTGCGGCTCCTACAGTTTGTTCTATGAGGTAGGCGTCTGTCACTGTAAATTCTTTTTTAACATCATCATACTCAACCATACCAAAGCCAGATACTTCCTTATCGGCCTTGTCTACCCAAAATCTTATTTTATCATTAGCTTTAGCACTTAAGTTTACTGAATAATTCATTATGACGCTCCAAGGTGACTTAGTAAGGCACTGTTTAGTATTTGTATTTCGGTTTGTGGCTTGTCGATAGTGTCCACTAGTATAAAACTATTGTCAACTAGTTTAAAATAATTCTTTCCTTTTTCGTCCTTTGGTTGCGACTTAGTGCCAATGTAAACCACTTGATAGGTGTTCACATCAAGGTAGGCATGTCGGTCTTTAATGTCTGGACTAACAGCTCTACCATGTACATCTAAATATCTAGATATGCTACTAGGGTGTATGCGAGTCACATCAAACTTTACCCCTCTATATGAGGAAAATCTAGCTAAGTCAATGCTTATTGTGCATCTACTTTTTCTCTCATGCACCTTGTCAAGAGTCTGTAGATATTGAGGATTTTGTTTACGTCTAAACTCTATTAGGCTAACATAGGGCGACTCTGAATTATAAGTCTTCAATAATTCTCGCAATGCTATAAAAGCCTTTTCGGGTGCAATGAAATCAAAATCTGGTGTGTATGACAGGCCTTTGCGTACAGTGTCTTCGGCATTACCCCAACACACTGTTGACGAACTAACATGAGGGTGAGTGTGTCCCTGCACTTCAATGTTATTCGCATAGGGTGATATGCTAATGCCTCGTAAATTATAATGTAGAAAATCACTGTAGTTTCTTGAGTCTTTAGCTGGCACATCGTCGTAGTCTTCAAACCAAACAAACGGCGTCCACTTAATTAAAAAAGAACCCATGTTTATCTTTGAAGCTTTCAGGTTATTAGCTTCACTTAGCCATATATCATTAGTTTTAAATAGAATTTTGATATATTGTAACTCTCCATTTTCGGGCACCTGTATGCTCTCTAAATTGTAGAAGCTAGAATTATTAACTAGGTCTATAATGCAAAGTTTAATGCGCTTAAATGCCGATTGCATATTTTGATAATTTTCAATGCGTAGGTCACCAATAGGCCTTGCAATTATTTCATCAATTAGTTTCTTAAAGCTTTCAACTTTAGCCATTTTATCAATTTTACCAGCATTAGACTGTGCTACTGCGGCAGTAAGATTTTTTATGTCCTCATTATAACAACGAATGTCAGAGTCAATGTCCGTAATGTGGCGCTCATTATTAATTACTTGATATTTAAGCTTATCAATTTCTACTTGTCTATTGTCATGCTTTCGCATTAAAGCTAGGTCGATTTTAGCTAGATCGGGCGTACTAAAGTCCATCTTTGGCTTAGTAGGTAGGGCAGCAAAATAATCGAATAGCGCCTTGTTTATGAAGCTTTTAGACGTATTCGGGGTGTTATATAGAGCTATTAAATCTTTTAGCTTTTCGGGCGTAATGAGCGCAAAATCATAGCTCATCATTTGACAAGCTTGTTGCACATAATTAGTGCAGCCTTGCGTGAGTCTTAACTCAGCAATGCGCTTTGCTGTCATTCTAGGCTTTTTAACTGGCACTGGTGGGTCAGTAGGTAGGGCATCAGTGAGTGATAAGCACGACATAGGTAATGACCATTGTCTACCTAGTTCTTGTGCCCTAGGGTTTTCACTTTTAACAGTTTCGATATATATGGCACCATATCTCACTGCGGCAACTTTTACTAAATCTCCCTTGTCTAAGGGTGCGGTGTGTCTGCTAGAACAAACCTTAAGTGTGCGGCCTACTAAACTTCTTACAGTAGACGCATTAAATTGTGGCGTTAGACTCATGTTCAACTCCTGTTAAAATTTAATTTATAATGATTTTCGTAACCAGTCAACACACTTCATCATCCTAATTCGGTGTGTCAACTGACTCTAAAAATAATTACTTGCTAGAAGTAGACTTTTTAGTAGACTTAGCCTTACGAGCAGCAGCCTTTTTATAGGTCTTCTTAGTAACTTTTTTGGTTACTTTGCGAGCCTTAGGTGCGGCACCTTTAACTTGCTCTGTGAACGTGATGTAGTCATGCTCATTCAGCTCTAAGCTATCATCAGTTTCAGCGTCACCATTGACAGACGCAAGCATGTTAGCAGCGCCCTCTAATTGACGTACTTCACCAAGTGTAGCAGCGTCTACGAATTTTTTTTCAGAACCAGCTTTTTGAACGATAACAGATACTTTAGACATTTAAGTCTCCTTTTGTTGTTTGCGGCTTTCGCCTGTTTATTTGAAATCTCAGTGTAACTCATTAGAACTCACTAGTCAACAATTAGTTCAACTAGTTCGACGCTTCGCGTCTTGCTACGCATAGGGTCTAGAAGTAGCCCTCGTCTTCGTTGTCAGTGTCGTCATAACTATCATCATAAGAGTCGCTATCTGTATAACTATCGTCATACGAGTCGGTAGCGTCAAATGAACCAGAATCAGAGTCGTCATTAACAATGCTCTCATCTTGTTTAGGCATAAATCCAGCATCTTCCATTAGGTCGTCTAGTTGACCATCTTCTATTAATACACCTAATAGATCAGAAGCAAGTGCGTCCTTACCTTTATTAAATAGTCTAGTGAAAACTATTAAATCCATTTCACAAGGCGGCTTTAGTCCTGCTTGCGCTGCTATGTCATTAATGTCAAACTCTACTTCTATTTTAAACTTCATTGCAAACTCCTATTGGTTAATATACTATACGTCAAAAGCGAAAACTACTAGCCCTACTTGTGTCGGTGTAAACCTCACCATCGGGCGTTCGCCAAACAGAAATCAGATAGCGTCGAAAGAACAACTCTTTGAACTTGCTCGGGGTGTTCCCCCTCACTGAAATCAGTTTCGCACAGGGGTTTTAAATGTTCAAGCTTTATTTTAATTATTTTCATAAATAACGCATGTCGGCAAGACTTGACTAGTACGACAACCAATGCTATACTCATTTAGGAATTATTTTCATTAGTGAAATCAAGCACTTAGAGTATATTTAAGAAAAAGCTTGACTTTATCGACTATAATTTGTTATACTAATTAACAAGTATAAGTAGAACCTGATAGAATCCTAGACATAGGACTCAATATCTATCGGGCATGTCGCACTAATAGCGTTAAAAACAAGGGTGCAGACTATTTATTATTGGTTGGCAAGCAGAAGCCAAAGACCTCAGAGCTAGCAAGCAGTGAGGCACAGCGAAGGTGTATAGGTAAACCGATAGTCGGAGCTAAAGCCTACCAATGATAGACTTCTAGGTGTGATAAGCAAATCTCAGTGCTTACCTAGTCGAAAACGTGGGGTCAGTAGTACTCCCATGTCCAAAACACGATAGGTCCTAAAATTACAGAGGCAACAGCGCAGCGTTAGAGTTGCCGCATAGAACATACCTAGAACCTAAGAATACAACTACATCGGTCGTTACTAATGGTCGGTCGTAAGGGACGCTAAGTCTTATAGTAGAGGAACGGATAACTACGTCCTTTTTTTTTCTTTTTTAAGTCTTATTGTAGACAATCCTTCAGAATACCACAAAAATTTCAAAAAGTCAAGAATTATTATTTAATGCGTTGCGTCATTGAAGGTCAAAAAAATAGGTCGGCGGCACCAACCCATTGAGAGAAAAGTCCAGATATTTAATAATGAAATACAATGTTATTTTTTAAAAGAATGTTCGGATATTCGTTTGTACCATTGTCACGAATAGACCCCTCAAAATAATGGGTGCTGTAGGCACTGTCAACATAAATGTCTTCTTTACGCACTGCTTTAAGATTTTGATAATAACGAGAGTCTTTATCTAGTATGAGCACTTCGTCTTGGTCTGAAAACCCCTTAAGTAGCTGTAATAACTCATGTTTTTTCATAAATACACCAATCTTTGACAAACAGTTTCTTTAAGTCTTCCAAATATACAGATAAAATATCTAGCACCTGCACTAGTTTTATTTTTACTATGCTGTATTTTAGCATATCGAACAAAATAGAAGTTGTCTATGTGTGTGCTATAACGCACCCTGTTAGCTTCCACTCTTAATATCTTAACTTGGTCTTTACTATGCTTCGGGGTGATGGCTAGCGGCTTAGGCTTTACAATGGGCCTAACACCGCCTAATAGTCGCTGCGCTCCTGTTCGCCTCATAGGGAACATAACACCACTATGTAGGCATACATTAGCCCAAAAGCAAAAAGACCCTGCAATAAGCCTTTAAAGCTTAAAGAACGACTTTCGTCTATCGTCAAAGACCCCTGTTTAACTAGCAACTGGACTAAATTATATTGTGTTTTCATTGTCTACCTCTATTTCATGGTCTGCCACTTCATTAAACAAAGCATTATCTACCCGTAAAGCCTTTATGTTCTTGGCTTGCGCCAACAACTTAGCTTTTAATTCTGCTTTAGTAGAGGCAACATAGCATTGCTCATACTTAAGCATAGTTTGTCTATAGTTCACTAGCATAGACCATAATGTGCTTTCTGTCTTATTGGCTTGTTCTTTGCGTCTGCTGTTCGTCACGTTGTTATTTTCTGCGCTCATGGTGTACTCTTTTCTGCCATTTTAGGCGTTCTATATTTATGGTTAGCTTTTGATTTATGTAATGGGTTATAAATACGGGTAAACATAACAGAGCCACACTCACAAGTAGCATCAAACAATAGTTTAGTGTTTGCTATTTTTACTATGTTAATGTCTACTGTTTTGTTTTTAGCCTTGCAGCATAGATGAGAATTACATAAGTAATCGTAAGTAGGCTTTACTCTTTCGCTGACTACTGGTGACCTAGTTAGGTCTGACAAGTCGGCAGTGCCTTGATTGTAGATGTATGAGTGATGAGCCATAAAAAAATACCCCTTATGAAATCATCATAGAGGGGCATAAAAGGATTTTCAAGCTTTATTTTTACTAGACTCGACTAGTCAGGACTAATTTACTGCACTAGTAGCTTTTTAAGTAGGGTAATTTTAACGTCCTCATTCAAATTAGACTTAACCACTTGACGCGCTATGTCATCATTTGATTCACTTATAGCTTCTAACTCCATAGCTTCGGGCATAGTAGTTTCTTCTATAATTCTATCAAAGTCAACATTGTCTTCATTATGCACTGCGTCAGCATCAGTATATGGTGGTGTCGGCTCTGGAAAACCCCCATGTTTGTCTGCTTGCATCAAATTTGATATAGTTCTTGTGCTTAACTTTTTATGTCTGTTAGCTGTGACAAAGTAGCGACTTAAGCGTCTAGCTATTTGTTTATGACTTAGGCCTTGCGCTATTAGCGTCTTAACTAGCTCTATGTTTTGCTTTGTGAAGTGTAACTGTAACTTATTTCTACTTCTAGACTTCGTTGAACTTACGTTCTCCTTCGGGGTGCTTTCGTTCGTTGCTTGTACCATTTTAGACTCGATTCTGGGGTAAAACCCCTTGTTATGCTCTTTTAGAGCGTTTATCTAGGTAGTAGCAAACAGTGTGCCACTCGTTCCGTTCTTTAGGAACGAAACTAGATGCTAACGCACTGAGTCAACTGCTAATACAAAAAAAGAGTCTTTCGACTCTCTTTGTGTTTTCTAATATAGGTCTAAAACGTCCTAATACTCGTCTGAGCGCATGATTGTTAGAACCCGTACCACTTCATCGTCATTGTAAACATCAGCGCCATAGTCCATGCTAGGGGCGTAATAATCGAATTTAAAATAGTATTTTTGTCCTGCTACTACAAAAGAGGCAAAATCATTTTCCCCGTAAGGATTATTGCCTAGGTCGTTTTTAGTGAATTTGTATTGACGCACTGCTGTAATAATGTCCTCTCTATGTTCAGACTGAGCAACGCCCTGTGTCATTACCACTTTCAATGACTTGCATAAAATCATGGTGTTACGCATTAAGTCATTTTGTTTCTTTCTGGCTAGACTTGCTAGCCTTTGTTAAATATAGATTATTACTGATAGGGTACTAAGTCAAAGGTAATTTGAATGACACATTGCGTCTATCAAATAAATCACAAGACTTAATTCCATCACATTGAAAATCAAATACTCTTAAGTTTAGCTCTGCACTGGTTACTGCCTTATATTTAGACACAATGACAAGAGCGTCTTTCATTGCTTGAGCTAGTTCTACCTCTGTATAATTTAAAGGCAACTGAAATTTAAAACCATAATCTTTTAAATAGGCAAACTCTCTTGATGCTTTGCGACATTTAGGCTTAATGCCTGTTATATAAACAGACATTTCAAATTTTTCGTTTTTTGGGGTTTCGGTTACTTGTTGCATATTATTTGATCTTTTCTGCTGGTGTAGCTGTTAAAAAATAGTTGCTTTCTTTTACCATGCCATAAGTCTTTAATAGGCCTATCAATGTATTGTATTGATCTAGTGTCATGTGACCCATAAGCCTAGCATATAGGTGACCCGATGGAATCCCACCACTTGCCAAAATTGCCTCATAAAGCGCTTTTAATGTCTCGACTAGTGCCGTTTTTTTCTGTGTAACTTGACTCATTTTTTACCCCTTGTGTTAGTTGTTTTGTTTACTTGTTTATTATGTACCCTATCAGTAGACCCGTCAATTAAATACTTAGAGCGTGACACACTGCGTTAGCTGTGACCTGTGTCATATTGAATCTTTTACCAGTGCAATCAAAAATATAATTGCTTAAACATTCAGCAAAAGCATTTTTTTCGCCTCTATGCTGCATATATAGGCACCAAAAAGCGTTTGACTTAAACCCGAGCATTTCCTTGTCGGGCCGCGTTAAATTGTTTAGTACGTCTTTTTTTAAAAACATTACTTTTATATTGACATTTTGTGTTTGCATATTAATTACGCACTTCTTCGCCGTTTGGCATGTGAAAAACATTACGCTCTGCGTCAGCCCCATCGTGATGCAGGTCGTCGCCGCTTTGCTGCTCCCCGTCATTGTCGTCATTTTCTAAATTGTCGGGTGTTTCGACACCCTGCGTTATGCGTAGTTTTAAGGCACTTTTAGGTAACCATGTTGTGATGCTATGCGTTAATGCTAGCTTTGTGTCTAGTTCTTCAGCATTGAATATGCCGTATTTTTTAGCACAAATTGGACCTATGCCGTTTTGTACGCTGTAAGCATCTGTCAAGGTACGTCCACAACAAGAGCAAAAACTCGATCTTTGACCTGTAGCTTGTAGCTCAAGTCTAAAGGCCTTAGCCGTTTCACCTAACACGTTGACTATTTTATAGGCAAAATGACCCTTATCGTCTAAGCCTACTTGATTGCCTAATTCTTTAGCAAAGCGTCTACCTACTTTAATGATAGTATTTTGAGCAATGGTATAACTTGGTGCGTTAAGCACTGGTGGCAAGTCTTTTTTAGCTTGAAATTTCTGATCGGCAATTACGCACTTTTTAACGCCGTTTAATTGTGCAGCACTTAAAAAATGATTTTTAAAGTAGTAGCTTTTAAGGCTTAGTAAAAAGCTAAATGTGCCTTGATAGGCCTTGATAAAATCAATGGCTTTTTCATCACTTACTTGATCTGGACTCGTTGCGTTAAACATATAAACTCCTTTTTGTTGTTGTTAAATTTTCTTGTGTCGTTAATACTTAATCATATTAACGATATAAAAAAACCTAGTCAACTACTGTATTCTGACTCGTTGCGGCATTTGACGCTGCTGCTTTCATCTTTTCTAAGGCTTGACTCATCTGGTCATAAACACTCTGTTTAGTGCCTTTTAAGCCATAAGCTTGCTTGCATATAGAATAGGCACTTTGACCTCGACGCTTAAGGCCAACCAATTCTAATTTTAACGCAGAGCGTCTTGCTAAAAATTGGAACATTTCGATTTGATTCGGTGTGTTACATACTGTGACCATTGACATAAAAACTCCTTGTTGTTTAGCTTGAAATTAAGCTATGTATAACGCTCCTAGTCGAAGCGTTAGCCTAGCAAAATCTATTTACATTGATCTAAAATTGACTCGGTGCAGTAGTCGTCCCATGTCAACTGACCTGCCTCAATATCAAGCAATTTTTTAACATCATTTTTAATATGGTTTATTTGACCATTAGCGTCAAGCTTCAACTGCTTAATAAAGTCGCTGTCAATTTTAGCTATGAGACTAAACAAAAAATGATATTGTATTTCATACTTGCGTAATAATTCAGCAGGATATAGTGCCTTACCTGTAAGCACTTTTTTATAGTTAGAACGTATGCCTACTTCTAAGGCAATTTTTTCGTCTACTAGCATATTGACTATTGCATCATTATTGAGCATAACTAGCCTGTTCTAACGCTTCGCATAATTCTACGTCTTGTTCAAGTTCTGCTTGTTTATTGTGCAATGCTTCGAGTTTTTTCATATCTTTATCAGTCTGGACTTTTTTTGTCGCAAGTCTGAAAATTTTAGCTTGATTGTCTCGATATTCTGCTAGCTTGTTCATTTTTTCACCTCATTGTGTTAATGTTTACTTATTAAGAGAATAGACCCTATCTGTCACCCCGACAAGCAAAATCGGTCGCTTTGCTCCCTGCGTCATAAGATTTAGTTCAAAGTCGAGTAGCTTTTAAATCAAATTATCATAGGGAAAACATCACAGAATGACATTAGCACCGCGTCAAAACGTCTTGCCGTATGATCGGACGTTTAAATTTATCGCTTAACCTAGGCCATTTTAAGCGTTTTTCAGTTCTGCGTTACAGGGAAATGCTAGTGATTTCAGCTACTTAGCTTTGTCAATGTCTTTTTTTAAGCACTTCTCAAATCGTTCACCTTCGTTTAAAGAGCACCATGTCAATGCGTTTTAATGGCTCTAGCTACCTGCTAACTTTATCGTGCAGCCTTGAGTCGATTAGAGCTTTACAAGCGAAGCCTATTTTATAAGCACTACGTTTGCTTAGAACTAGAGCAAGTCGATTAAGTCAATGATATTCGACTATAATGCACTGAGTCGATTAGGTGTGTAAGTTATGTGTAAATTGTGGTGGCACTGACCTAGGCACTAACGCACTGCATTAGTCAAGCATTATTTTAGTGCTGCAATAGGATTCATTTGATCGCACCATGTCAAAAGCTATGGCCTTATAGATAGGTCACATAAAAAGATCGTGCAGCCTTGCCAGTTTTAAAGCGTTTCTGGACTCTGCATAGTTTTTTAGGTACGTCAAGTCCTAACGCACTGCGTCATCGAAGATATATTGATGCGTCGAGTCAAATGAAGAATTATGTTGACGATGCGGTGTGTCATATGCTATCATTTTTTTAAGTGGTGAAAAACCTAAGGGGAACTATAGACCATGCAATGACGCACTGCTCAAAAAATAGGGATACTTCCCCCTCTTTCTTGTATATCTACAAGCTCAGACTGTATATAGACTATCAATAAAAAAACAGAGAGTCAATAGACGACCCTCTGCGTTATGTAATTATTTAATGACCTGTAATTTCGTCAAGCGTTCGACCTGCTAGGCTTTGCTCAGTCTTAGCATAGGCTTGAGCTAGACTTTTTTGCATAGCTTCCATTTCATCCGAGTCTATAAGACCTAGGCAATTATAAAGCGTTCGACGTATCGCCCGAGCGTTGCGAACGTATATATCAACTAGTAAAGGATTAAACCTATTTTTACTAGTAATTGTAGCTAGCATTTTTTCAATCTCAAAATCATGTGCTGCTTGTAACTCTGCTTTTACTGTTTTCATTGTTTCCCCTTGTTGTTATTATATGACCCATTGATAGACTATCGAAGTCTACTAACTATGTCACCTAGTATTTTATTTATTATGGTATTGCTGCGAGCGCTTGCGTCTAACGCTATGTGTCATTGCATTATTTACTTGACACCTATTATGACGCACTGCGTATTGACATTTGATTCTGCTTAGTTCTTGGGCAATGGGGGGTAGGATGGGTGGTGAATGGTGAAAATGTCTTTGAGCACCTCTCTCACTCTACCCCTATCACATCATGGGAGATAAGTCAAGGGGTACATAAAATTTTTAAATTTGTATAGGTCATGGGAGACGACCGATGTACACATGGGAGAATTTATCGAATTTAACAAGTATAAGTAGAAGCATGGGAGATTATAAATGATATGCTATTGTTGTGATTGTTATAAAGAATTTGAAATACCTGAAACTGACCTATACACCATAGAGCTAGCTAACCACAACGAAGCGGTCCAGTGTTTTAATTGTGTAGTTTGGGCAACGGAAGACGAAATTAGAGGATTAAATGCAAATGACCAGTAGTAGCGCCCCCTCGGGTGGGAACGCAGTGACGAATAGTCAGTCCTTACCACAGGGACATTGTAAGTGTTGTGGAGACGAAGTAGTAAGGGTCTATAAAAAACTACAACGCACATCGGGGAACAAACTCTATGTGGACGACAAAGGCCGCTATTGGAAGGGTCAAGTCTGTGCAGAATGTCAAGCGGATAAGCGCCGTAACTCTTATGTGTCTAAAAAAGACACAGAAGGTCCAGAAGGAACTTAAAAGCCTTTATCCTTGACAAGTAGTGGCAGTTAGTATATACTAGCACCATGAGGCTCTAATGATGAATTAGACCTATAATCATGGGAGATTAGTGTGAGAAGTAACAGGCTTAGAAATTTACAAAGAAGTGTAAATGAACTTACTAGTAGCATTTCTAGACGTATGGAAGAAGAAATGTACGGATGCTTAGACCCAAATACGTTAATGGTTGGTCCTAGACAGTATGAATCACTAGTGGCTGACCTTCCCTCTGCTCACATGCAAAGCCGAGGCGTAGACATAGTGTCTTCTCCGTATGTTGAAGACAATAGGGCATATATGTTAAGTGGTACACATGAAGACGGTGTAACAATAATTTTCGATGAAGCAGTGAGTGACCCAATAGGTGCTGTAGTGAGAAGCACGGTGTCTAGAGAAGAAGCTAGTAATTTAGGTTACGACGGTCTTAATGCTGAATTAGCCGAAACCGAAATGAGACGAGAGGCCACTAGACAACGGAGAATAGCTAGAGAAGCACAAGCTAGACAGGTAGAACTAGATAGACGAAATCAGTTTGGACCACTACCGAATCGGGACCCTCTATACACCGCTATGACTGATGGAACATATACGATACAAAGTGGTAGGGAAGTGCCACTAAGAGCTGGAGATGCCATATCACAAGATGGACGCATTGAACCTAGAACTGGCTGGACCATACATGGTAACACCTCTGGATTTGAAGCTGGCGACCAGTTAAATGTCAGGAGTGCAGATGGTCGAACTGGGATAAGTAGGGTAGTTAGTGTTGATAATAATTTGTTTAACATAGACCCTATTAGTTATGATATGTGGAGAGGTAGAGAAGTTCATGCTAATGGCACACTGAGTCCAGAACTCATACAAAGAGCTGTAGCTAGAGGACTAGAGGGCTTTGGGCGAGTTGACACTCCCGATATATGGAATAGAGAATATGATGCGTCGTTTACTTTGGGTGGAAATGTCTATCCACAAGGGTTTGACCCATTTGGCGAAGCAGCCGAAGGTTCAGTAGAGAATCCATACAAGCTAGAGTTTGGCACTGGTCAACTCATAGCTAGAAAAGAAGGTTGGTATGCTTTTAGTCACCTACCTGAATGGATTGTTGAACTAGAAACGGGCATAGTAGAGTTTGACGATAATGATTTTCCTAAATATGTCCTAGATAGAAAAAGGATTTCTTGAGGACCTTAGGGTCCGAAAAAGGTCTAGGGGTCTTGACAAGTAGAAGTAGTTATAGTATTCTGTGTTTGTAGCGTTAAATTGAGTCAGACGGGAGTTCGGGAGTAGAATTCTCGTTTTGGAAACGAGGGGCCGTGGGTGCGATTCCCACCTGTCTGACTGAGTTTAATAAATGTAAAATGAAAGAAGGTGCTATGCACTACAGAAATGGCCGAGAGGCAAAAAATGGCGATAAAATTGTAAAGCTTGAAGGTGGAAAAGTAGTTTCATTTGGAGTGTTACATAGTGCTGTCGCTGGTAATGATTATTGTAATGGGAACATAGCACCAGTTCAACCAATGCCCGATTATGCTTGCATGGTTGATTGTCTTCACATTGATGATTTAGATGAAGTTCTCAAGGCCGCAGGTCTTGCTGAACGTCCAGTAGGAAAATAATTTAATATGCGTTGTTAGCATAATTGGTAATGCCCCAGACTGTAACTCTGCAAGATGGAAGTTCGAGTCTTCTGCAACGCACCAAGAATCCAATGCTGTATGACTGGTAGAACCACCATACAGACTTATGCCCTCTGAAAAACGGGGGTATTTTTTAGTTTTGATAACGCGGTTGTGATGGAATGGTATACTTATCTGACTTAAAATCAGAGTTTTGTGAGTTCGAGTCTCACCTTCCGCACCATGTATTTGTTCTGTGGCCCTGTGATGAAATTGGTAAACGTGCCCGATTTAGACTCGGGTTTTTGCAGGTTCAAGTCCTGTCGGGGCTACCAAGTTTTTTATTTAATGTGACTCTAGCTCAAATAGCGGAGCGTCAGCCTGTTAAGCTGGTGGGTCTAGGTGCAAGTCCTAGGGGTTACGCCATTTTTGTATTTATGGGCGATTAGTATAACGGGATTATGGGTGCTTTGCAAGCATCAGACAAGAGTTCGATTCTCTTATTGTCCACCAAGTTAGCTAGTTTCCGAGAAAGTTACTGTTGTGAAACAGGATAGAGTATCGGCCTAGCAGTAGTTTAACGCCGTTTGACAGAGGGGCTATGTGGCCGATTGCAAATCGGTTTAGGGGAGTTCAAGTCTCCCATCGGCGTCCAAGTTCTTTGATAATTAGTAGTTAGTATGTTATAATTATATTGCGAGCGAGTGGTTCCCTATGACTCTCATAAGGTCGATAGGTATGGTTCGA